>VTLG01005913.1_pt1 | contig 31929 bp, 24 predicted proteins | sample 4694571 | NCBI WGS metagenome assembly VTLG01 (sample SAMN12604809, study PRJNA352737) | marine metagenome | biome: ENVO:00000447; feature: ENVO:00000209|ENVO:00000569|ENVO:01000036; material: ENVO:00002151; isolation source: viral sequences binned using virsorter ...
CAAATATTAATAGTGTTCCAACCGATTGGTATTTTTTAATAAAAAAACATGCAGGTATGGGGATATATAAAAATCCAAGTGGACTTTACGGTGGAGCTTATCCTTATATGGAAATGTGGGTAGCTTCAGCAAAAAGTTCGCAAAGCAACGCAGATGTACGAGTTAAAACTTGGCATCATTTTGTAGGTGTTCAGAATGGAACTAATAATATATTAACATATATTGATGGTAAATTGAGAGCAGGTGCAGCCGCAGCCGGTCCAAGTACAACTACAGATGATTCAAGTATAGTAAGAATTGGTCGTGAAAGTGCTACAGATAAAAATTTATTACACGGAAAAATAACATCTGTAAAGATTTATGATAGAGCATTATCTGTAAAAGAAATATTACAAAACTATAACACACAACGAAGTAGGTTTGGAGTATAAAAATTAAAAAGAAGTTTAATAGAAATAAATAATACTTATATAAAAGAGGTTATATGAAATACGCATTTCTAATTCCAATATACAATACAATAAGTGGTAGATTATTACCACAATTTTTAAATCTACAAGAGTGGTGTCCACAATTAGACGGCAAGATATACACTATAGTAGGTAGAACACATGCAGACGCGAGAAATTGGTTATGTACGGACGGTGGTGGATTTCAAAACCCAAATAAACTAATAAATAAGGTAGATTACTTAGTTTGGATAGATGCAGACCAAGATTTTAATTACCAACAATTAAATACATTATTGAAATATGATTCACCATTTTGTGCAGGTTGGTATGTAAAAGATTTAAGTGGTACTGCAATGATAGCAGATTGGAATGAAGAAGATTTTAAAAAACAAGGTACTATGAACTTTTGGCACTCAAATGAAGTTCAAAAACAACAAAAACCCTTTGAAGTGGATTATTGTGGGTTTGGATTTACCAAAGTGTCTACAGAAATACTAAAAAAGATGGAATATCCATATTTTAGACAAAGAATGGTTAAAATTGGTAAATATCAAGAGAATGTATCAGAAGATGCAAGTTTTTGTTTAGATGTAACAGAGTTAACTGATATAAAACCAAAGATATTACCAAAATTAAGAATTAATCATTTAAAAGAATTATATATTTAAAAAAAAATACGTTTTACTCTATTTATATAATATTTATATATAGTTAATTAACAAAACACATTTTAAGGAGTTATTAATATGGCTAATGAAATTAAATTTTCAGATGAAGAGTTACAATCTCTTAATGAATTAAGTCAAGGTTACCAAAACATTCAGAGTGCTTTTGGTCAAGTTAGAGTTCAAAAAATAATTGCACAACAGCAAATGGATAATTTAGAAGAAGCTGAAGTTCAGATGGAATCTGATTATGCCGATTTACAACAGAAAGAACGTGATATAGTTGCACAGTTGAATGAAAAGTACGGACCAGGCTCACTTGATCCACAAACTGGTGTTTTTACACCAGCACCACAAGCTGAAGAGGCTGAGGAAGCTGTAGAAACAGAAGAAAAATCTGCTGAAGCGTAAATAATTCCTTATATGGTTGTATTTTGAAAATTTAGATTATATTTATATATAATGAATTTTCATATTAATTTTTAAACCTTTAAAGGAGAAAACACATGGCAGAGAGAATAGTTAGTCCAGGTGTATTTACTCGTGAGAGAGATTTATCATTTCTCCCACAAGGAATTGGTGAAATAGGAGCAGCAATTTTAGGACCAACACAAAAAGGTCCTTCTTTTGTCCCAACTGTAGTAACAAGCTTTTCTGATTTTGAGAGAATCTTTGGTACATATTCCACCAGCTATTATACACCCTATACTATAAAAGAATATTTAAAATCAGCTGGTTCGGTAACAGTTGTAAGAGTAGGCTACTTAGGCGGATACAAAGTAGATAGTATCAATTTAGTAATCAGTGGTTCTGGAGCAAATAAAGATGTTGTTGCGACATTTTTACCAGCATTAAATAACAGTTCAGGTGCAGGATCTATAAGTGGTTCGTTATCTGGATATGCATTAAATGCTAGTAATCCAGGAACAACATGGGGCCAAGCAACAACTGTTAGTGCTAGTAGCTTTACTATTGCACTAAATGGTGCAAATGCAACTGCTAGTGTTTCTAGTTTATCTGTATTAGAAACAGGTGCTGGAACAAGTAATTTTATTGCACATCAGTTACCTACAAATCCACAAGTAGATAAGATTGGTAGTACATCTGCTCCAGTTTATATGTACAAACATTTCCGTAGTTCTATAAGTGCTTCATTTTCTAATGGTACTTATGCTGTTGGTACTGCTAGTTTGTATATAGAAAATCAATCTAATGGTGCTGATTTTTCAAGTGGTGCTGAAACTGTTGACGCAACTACTTTTGTTTCTACAATAACTGGTAACACAGACTCTGCTGCTGCACGAACTCCTTTTGTACAATCTCAAAAGGTGGGTGGTACTGCTTCAGATTTATTTAAAATCTATATGAGAGCTGATGGAACTGAAACTAATAATCATTATGCCGTTATCAGAGATGTGAAAAAACCACAAAATTCAAATTCAAGCCCAGATTATGCTGAATTTGGTTTAGAACTTCGTGATTTAAATGGTAACTTGTTAGAATCTTATAATAAGGTGAATTTAGATCCAGATTCAACTGGCTTTATAGCAAAAGTAATTGGTGATCAATTTCAGACAGTAAATAATGATGGTGAGATTACTATTTATGGTAGTTATCCCAATTTATCGAAATATATTCGTGTGGGTGATTATAATGAAGATACGTTTACAAGTAATAAATCACTTCAACCAATGGGATATGCTGCTGTTATTGATCCTATAAAAGCAACTGCTTCTGTACCAACGGCTTCTTTTGCTAGGAAACAGGTTAACTCTACAGATACATCAACTTATAAATCTAATGTACCTTATGGGTTTAAAATTGGTCCACATTTCTTAGATTCTGAATTATGGACTAATAAATCATATTTATCGCCAGTTCCAAAGAATGAAACTGCTGGTAATAATGCTGCTTTCAATTTAGAGGATATGTATGGATTTGGAACAACTGCTTCATCAGAATATAGTAGGTATACTAATTTTAGTATAGCAACACAGACATTAAATATATCATCTTCTGTACAACAGTTAAAATTTGCTGTTCCTTTTCAGTTTGGATTTGATGGCAATAACCCATCAGCTCCTTCTTACACAGCAAACGCAATTACTGCTGCAAATACAATGGGATATGATTGTTCTAGTACTACAGCAAGTGGTTCTGTAGCTTGGAAACGTGCTATCAATTCTGTTAGTAACCCTGATGAAATAGATATTAATATGTTAGTAACTCCTGGAATAAATCATAAATTACATCCAGCAGTTACAAATCATGCGATGGATAAAGTTGAAGATAGAGCAGATTGTTTTTATGTGATGGATAGTGCTGCTTATGGTGATAATGTTGCTACTGCAGTAGATAATATTAAAACATTAGATACAAATTATGTTGCTACATATTATCCATGGGTTAAGATAGATGATCCTTCCACAGGACAGCCCGTTTGGGTGCCGCCTTCAGTAGTAATTCCAGGTGTGATTGCTTTCACAGATAGAGTTGCTCATGAATGGTTTGCTCCCGCTGGATTGAATCGTGGTGGATTAAGTTCTGTTAGGATGGCTAAGAAAAAACTAACTCATACAGAAAGAGATCAATTGTATGATGGTAGAGTTAATCCGATTGCTTCATTCCCAGGTCAGGGTGTTGTAGTATTTGGACAAAAAACACTACAAGCTAAACCATCTGCTTTGGATAGAATCAATGTTCGTAGACTATTAATTAGATTGAAGAAGTTTATTGCTTCCTCAAGTAGATTCTTAGTATTTGAACAAAATGATTCATCTACAAGAGCTAGATTCTTGAACATAGTCAATCCGTTCTTAGAATCAGTACAAGCCAATAGTGGTTTGAGTGCTTTTAAAGTTGTAATGGATGATTCCAACAATACACCTGATGTCATTGACAGAAATCACTTGGTTGGTCAAATCTTCATTCAACCTACTAGAACGGCTGAGTTCATAGTTCTGGACTTCACAGTACTCCCAACGGGTGCTGCATTTCCAGAGTAATTTATAAAGTAATTTATAAAGAAAAAACCCCAGTTTCGGCTGGGGTTTTTTATTATTTATAAAAACTATGAAAAAACTATGAAATATTTGGTGTATCTTTCGTAACGATTTTTAAGTTTGGTTATATTTATATATGAGAAATGAAATTTTAATAGGAGAACTGAAATGCCAGACTTAATAGATCCTTCAGAAATAATGTTCACTCCGTTTGAACCGAAAACGAAAAATCGTTTCATCATGTACATTGAAGGAGTACCAGCATATCTTATCAAAACAGCTGGTAGACCAACTGTTACTTTTGAGGAAATTGAATTAGATCATATTAATGTTAAACGATATGTAAAAGGTAAAGGTGCTTGGGAAACTTTAGATGTTACTCTTTATGATCCAATTGTACCTTCTGGCGCACAAGCAGTTATGGAATGGGTTCGTTTACATAAAGAATCTGTTACAGGTAGAGATGGATATTCAGACTTCTATAAAAAAGATGTTACATTTAATGTGTTAGGTCCAGTAGGTGATAAAGTTGAAGAGTGGACACTTAAAGGTGCTATGATTCAATCTGCTAATTTTGGTGAAATGGATTGGGCTACAAGTGAACCTGCTGACATCACATTAACGTTGCGTTACGATTACGCTATCTTACAATTCTAAGGAGTTAATATGGGTTTTTTCAGAGAAATGCTTTCGAGTGATGCGAAGATTTCAAGTAAAAGATTTGTTGGTTTTATGGCATTCTTTATGTTAATATGTAGTTGGGGTGCTGACACCTTTACTGCATTTGAGGTTAAAGATAAAATATTAGAATGTTTTATGTATATCTCAGTAGTTGGACTTGGAGTTACAGCTGCAGAAAAATTTGGCAAAAAGTAGTTATAGTTCTAAAAAATATCAATAGGAGTTAATATGGCAGAAGTAAAATTCCCTACGGAAGTAGTGGACTTGCCGTCACAGGGATTATTATATCCAAAAGACAGTCCAGTATCTTCGGGGAAAATAGAAGTTAAATATATGACGGCGAGAGAAGAAGATATTCTCACATCAGCAAATCTTATTAAAAAAGGTATTGTTGTTGAAAAGTTACTTGAATCTTTAATAATAGACAAATCAATCAAAGTTGCTGACTTATTAATAGGTGATAAGAATGCTATACTGATTGCTGCACGTATACTTGCATATGGTAAGGCATACAGTGTAGACGTAGAAGGGCAATCCGTTGAAGTTGATTTAACTAAGTTAAAAGATAAGAAGTTAGATGAAAAGATAGTTTCAAATGGTGTAAATGAATTTGAGTTTGAATTACCAGCCACTAAACGTAAATTAACTTTTAAATTACTCACATCAGGCGATGAAAAGAGTATAGATGCTGAAGTTGCTGGTTATGAAAAAATAGGCGATGGTATTGGGTATGATTTAACCACTCGACTAAAACATATGATAGTTTCTGTAGACGGTGATACAAAAAGAGCTAGTATAAACAGTTTTGTGGAAAATGAATTTCTTTCAATAGATTCAATAGAATTTAGACAGTATGCTAATAAAATAATGCCCGACGTGGATATGACATCTACATATACAGACGCAGACGGAGAAGAAAAGGAGTTTACGGTCCCAATGACCGTTCAGTTTCTTTGGCCTGCCGTTAACATATAAAACAGAAATACACGAACAAATATTTCAAATAAGTTTCAATTCTCAGGGAATGTTTTCTTTCTCTGAAGTCTATAATATGCCTATTTATCTTAGGAAATTTTACTTTAAAAGGTTACAAAAACATTATAAAGAACAAAATGAAGAGATAAAGAAGGCTAATCAAAAAAATAAAGTCACTGCTCCAATATTCAAAAAATAGTATCTATGATATTTATTATTGAATCAATCCACATAAAAATCATACGGAGAATATAATGGCTAGTAAAGATGGTATGTTATTTAAGTTTTTTGAGAAATGGAAAAATAATAGACTTAATAAACTTGGTAAAAAGATACTAAAAGATAATCCACAACTTGAAAAAGATTTACAGAAAATGGATGACACTATGAAAGATGCATTAGCTCATATTAAAAGAGGTGAATCCCCTTTATAGGTAAGCCATGGCTGATTATACAAAAAAACTCAGAGATGATATTGCACTTTTAAAAGAGCAAAAAAATCTTCTTGAAGCTTCCGCTGAACATACAAAAAGGTATGGTTTTGAGGTATCTAAAGGTAAAACTAGATTAGAAGAATTTAATAAAAAATTAGAAGAAATCAAAAAACTTCAAGATAAAATTTACGGTATAGAAGTAGACAAAGCGAGTCTTGGAAAAGAAATTAATAATATAACAAAGAAATATGGTGGTAATCTTTTAAAAACATTAAAGATAGAAGGTTCTTTAAATACTTTAAAGGCTGCCCATAATACAAAAGATAAAGAGTTACTTAAACAATCTAAAGATTATGCTTCATTGTTAAATAAAGTTCTTAGTGGAGAGGCAGATTCAGTAGATTTATTAGAGGAACGAAAAAACTTTTCAGGAAAATATCTAAAAGCTGTAGAAGAAATGCAAAAAGTTTTAGAAGATACTCCCGATTTAACAGAAAAATTAAAACTTGAAGCAGCTGCTCAAGCAAAAATAGATGCGTGGGGTAATAAGATTAAAGAAACTTCAACATTATTAAGTAGCCCTAAAGCTATGGGTGTGGCTGCTATTGGTATGGCAGTTAAACTTATGACTGATTTTGTTGGCAAGGCTTTTGAACTTAGACAATCATTAGGAACATCGGCTGTAGAGTCTGCAAGATTAGCTGGTAATATGACAGCGGCTGGTTTATCTGCAAAAGCTGTAGGTGGTAGTTCACAAGAAGCTGAGGCTGCTGTTACTGGTTTAGTGCAAGAATTTGGTTCATTATCAGTAGTATCTGCTGGAGTGTCTGCTAAGTTAGGTTTGATGACAGGACAGTTTGGTATAAGTGGTGCTAATGCTGCTAAGTTACTTAAATCAATGGAAGCTATAAATGGTGCTTCAATAGAAACAAATTTAAATCTTATATCTTCAGTTGGTGAATTGGCTAGAGCTGAAGGTGTTGCTCCAGCGCAAGTATTAAATGATATTGCTGAAAGTACAGAGACATTTGCTCAGTTTGCTAAAGATGGTGGACAGAATATTGCTAAAGCCGCAATTGAAGCTAGGAAATTAGGATTAAATTTAGGTACGGTTGCTGGTATAGCTGAATCACTATTAGACTTTGAATCTTCTATTGAAAAGGAAATGGAAGCGTCTGTTTTATTAGGTAGACAACTAAATTTAGATAAAGCTAGAGAATTAGCACTTACAGGTGATTTGGAAGGGTTAGCTAAAGAAGTTAAAAATCAAGTAGGTAGTCAAGCTGAATTTGAGGCTATGAATGTAGTACAAAGAAAGGCTTTGGCTGATGCTATGGGAGTTACAGTTGCTGATATGGGTAAGATGGTGGCTGGTGAAAAGACAAGTGCTCAGATAGCAGAAGAACGAGTTGAAACTGAGAAAAAACAAGCAGATTTACAAATGGTTATGATGGGTGCGATGGTGGGGATGCAGAGTATTCAAGCTGCTATGATTACTGCTCAAACAATATCAGCTATGTTATCACAAAAGAAAGCTAAATCGGATTTAACTTCTGCTGCTGCTAATGTTGCTGGAGCTGCAGCTGAATCTGGTAAAAGTGCTGCTAAAGTTCCTATTATTGGAGCAGCTCTTGCTATTGCTGCTATTGCTGCTGTTGGAGCAGCGGGTTATAAACTTTTATCTAAAAAGCCTCCAGGGATGGAAGCTGGTGGTGTTGTTAAAAAGAGTGGTATGGCAGAAGTTCACAAAGGCGAAGCATTCTCAGGTACTAAAAACGAAATGGGCTTTGGTACTGATATGAGACAAACAAATAAATTAATAAGAGAATTGATAACGCAGAATGCGTTTTTAATGGGTAAAATGAATAACACAATGTCAGATATGAAGTTGGCTTAGGAGAGAATAGTGGCTTTAACTGATCTATTAACAGATTTAAAGAATTTTAAATATAAACAATCATCACCAGATAAGATAGATGCGCAAATAGAAAAGGGCGTAGATTTCTTTCCTAATGATGATGCTATGGGATTTACACCCAAAACAAATTTAGAATCTCTTTATCGAGGAGTACCAGCAGGTCCTAATGGAACTAGTATTGATAGTCAAATTGCGAATGGTGTAGACTTCTTTCCTAATGACGATGCTATTGGTTTTATAACTGATCCTCCTACGCTTCCGTCTAAATTCAATCTACCATCAGTTCCTAAAAGTGGTGGTGTTGGTGTAACAATTAATGATGGTGATGCAAGTGCTGAAACATCAATAGCTTCAGCTGCTGCAGAAGGTTCATTTTTTCATATAGTAAGAGATGGAGTAATGGATGTACCGTGGCCGGATGCTGCTATATCTTATGAAAAAGATAGATTCAGTTCTTTTAATCATTATGAAATTCCAATTGGTTATAATCAAATAATGGTTGACCCAAATGATACATTTTATTCTACATGGGAAAATACACCACAATTTACATCCCCATTTATGGTTACACCTATTTCAGATTATATAAGTCGGTATCCAACAGATGATGCTTCATTAACTTGGGGTGGAGATCCTTTAGGAACTATGTTAGGTCCCGCAGATTCGTGGCCTGAAGCAGCAGTTAGGTATGAAAAAACAAGAGATGTGTATCAACATCATTTTTTAAATTCACCATTTACAAATATACCTTTGGGTACAAATTTATTTAGACCAGTAGGTGGATGGCGATATGGATCAATAAATATCTTTGACGATGATGTTAACGCTCCAATAGGTGATGGTAATATACAATCACTTGATTTATATAGAACTGGAACACCAACTAATTTCTCAAATCCATCTGATTCAACTATTTTGAATATTTCAGCAATAAGTACGACACAAAATTTAGCTGGGACGATAAGTGCTAATGCATCATATAGTTCACAAAAGAATTTAGGACCTTTTTCTTTTATTGATCAACAAATTGAGTTAAGTACATTATCTTCTGGTACACGTTTAGAAGAAATAAATACTTTACACTTATTTGATGATAACACAGGACAATTTATAAATGTGCCTGCGGGGTTGAATGAAAATATGGTTTTACAGACTAAAACTTTTAGAGAAGTTGCTGATCCTTTTAATGATGCAAGTTTTAGACAACCTTTTATATTAAGACCAATACCAGTTGAAGGTGATGGTACGCCTGGAAATGGAAGATGGGGAATTGATAGTGTACCTTATGATGGTCCTGGTGGGTTTTTAGCACAATCCGTATCAGAATTTCTTGCCGGTAATGGATTTACAAGAGGTGCTCCAACTTTTAGTGGGTTAATTGAAAGGAATGTTGTTGATAAGATAAGACTTGGTAAATTTTTATTAACTCCTGCTGGCGTGGGATTTGTAGGAAGGCAGGTTGCTATGCAAGCCCTTAATCCTACAATAGAAAGTAAACTTTATAATCCATTGTCTGTTCTTGGTTTTCCATTAGGTACGATGATAGATGAGGCTATGGCTGCTAAGTTAACTCCTGGTGGTCTTGGACAATTAATTTCTAAGATTTCATTACCAATTACACATGTTGAAAGACATTTAGGTAATATGAGATATGAAAAAGTACTTTTGGGAAGTGATCCTGATTATGAAAATGATATAGATCCTAATAGTTTTATATTGGATGGTACATATGGTAGACTTGCATATCAAGGAAAGGCTTTTTCTAATCAAAATATTCCATTTATAGAATTACCGCCAATAAGGACTGGGTTTAGTTTATTTGATAATTGGATTAGTAGAACTATTGGAGCTGTAGCTGACTGGGTTAATGCTGCGGTAGTAGCACCGTTCTTTGGACCTTCTAATCCTAATAGGTATGTTACTCCAGTTTCGTCTGCTCCGTTAACTGTAGTAGATGGTAAACCCACATTTACTGCTTCACCACTTACATTGGATCTTGTAACAGCTGATATAAGAGCTGCACAGAATAAGCACGGAGGAACTTTTAATAGAGATACAAATAGAGATCGTACATTTGATGAATCAGCAGCTGTTACTGCTGGTGGTTTGGTTAGAAGGCATTCAACATTAAGCTATACTAATTTACATAAGAATAATGCATATCAGAGAACTTTGATGAGTCCAAGTGAAAGAAATCATGATTCAGCTCTTAGTGCTGGTGAATTAGATCCATTTAGACAAATAGGCAATTCAATTAACATACAGGTGGGTCAACAGGGAGTATCTCATTATTCAGATAACTTAACAGGAGCATTGTTTGGAGATAATAATCTTGCAACAAAAAGAATAGATAGAGAGCTTGGTATGGTTAAGGGAGATGCGAAATCTGTTAATGTAGATAAGGTAAATATTACTCCGTATGGTAGCAAGGGAACTTCAGCATTATCTGGTTTATTTGGAGACAGTAAACCTGAAGGAACTGATGATTTTATAAAATTTAGATTTTATGATGTAATTAATAAGAAATGGATTATTTTTAGGGCTATATTAGATGGTATATCGGATGCTATAACTGCCGAATACGGTGAAGAAAGATATATTGGTAGACCAGATAAAGTTTATGTATATCAAGGTGCAAATAGAGCTGTAAGTTTTAATTTTAAAATTTACCCAAAGACTAAACAGGAGTTTCCTGTATTAATGGAAAAATTAAATTATTTGGTTGGTTTATGCTACCCGTCATATACAGAGGGTGAGAGAATGATCACACCATTTATCAATTTAACTATAGGTGATATGTTCAATGATACTCCAGGTTTAATTGAAAGTTTAACAGTAACAGTAGAGGATACGGGTACTTGGGAAATAGAAGAGGGGTTACAATTTCCACATTATATTTCTGTGGCTTGCCAGTTTATACATATTGGTAAACACGTATTAGCTTCAAAAGGTAAACATTATGATTTACCTTGGATTCCAGATGGCAGCAACAATGATCGATGGAGTACTGCGGATTTAGGTTTTAATGAATTTCCAAATAGAAGTAAGTATACAAATTTATTTAGTGACTTAGGACAGATATGAGATACGAAACTGTAAAAATTAGAAGAGATTTAAATGGTGTACGACATTATGCTTCATCTATGGTGCCAAATATACCTATAAAAGATACAGATATTTTTGTATATCCTTTGTACGGTGATAGGTTAGATACGATTGCTAATCGTCATTATGGTGATTCTAATCTTTGGTGGATTATAGCAAAAGCTAATGAAATAGGAAAAGGAAAAATAGGACTAGATCCAGAAAAAAAACTTAGAATACCCACAGAAATAGGTGATATTATAGAATTAGTCGAAAATAACAATCTTTAAAAAATGTTCACAAAATTCGTCAGTAAAAAAATACAAGAAACTTTAAATGCTAAAGAGAGAGTTTTAGCGAGAAAGAAAAATCCATCTTTTAGAAAGAATAGAAGTGCAAATTCTTATAAAGAATTAAAAGATATTGCGTCTCGAACACCCTTTGTTCGCATGATTTCAAATAAGCCTGTAGGTGTTCCAAATGTCGTGATTTCAGGTGGAGAGAGAAATACAGATGGAACTATGAAGCATGGATTTCAAACAGGCGGTATTTATTTTGATACTAAAGTTGGTGGTAAAAGCCAATCAGGTATTCGCCCTATAGGCGGTATTAAAAATTTAGAAGTTTCTTATAAAGGTGGGTTTAAGGCTCTTAGGGAAGCTAATGTAAGTTGGACTGTTGGTTCATTAGAAGATTTGGAAAGATTAACACCTTATTTTTTAACTGTTGGTAAAACTGTTATGATAGATTGGGGATGGGTAAATGGTGATAGAAGCTTAGAAGAGCAATTTGGTAAATTATATTACAGTAATGGTAGAATAGATCCAAAGGCATTTACAGATCATCAAAGTAAAGTAATAGAAATAGGTGGTAACTATGGTCTTATGGCAGGTTCGATTTCTAATTTTGAATATCAACTTAGAGAAGATGGTGGATTTGATTGTACAACAAAAGTTATTGCATTAGGTACGAATTTATTTAAAAAACCAGTTGATAAAGGTATAGCTGAGAAATCTCTTATAGGAAAACAAAATAAAGATAATGAAGATAAAGTGGATGTTGGGCTTTCTCAAATGGATTCTTTAATACAGACAATAATAAATTTAAGAGAACTTATAATTAATGGTGTTTTTGGGGTGGATGTAAAGAACTTAGATTGGAATAACCCTATAAGACCTCAAGGGAAAAGCGCAGAACAATTTGCTAGAGCTACCGCGACTACTGATCAAGGAGATTCAAATGTATTTAAAATTAACCACGGTGCTGAAGGTACATCTGCGTGGGTTAATGGAGTAATTGTAGAACGCACAGGCAACGTGATTTGGCTTAGAGTGGGGCAGATGGATGAGTATGAAACAGAAAATATATATGTTACATGGGGATGGTTCGAAGATCAAATTTTAAATAGATATATTTCATATGTTTCTGATAGTGAAATTAAAATGACTGTAAGAAGTATTGATACTGTTTTGGATGAAAAAACAGGAATACCGATTCCTACAATAGATATTTGGAAAGATGAAGAAGCTGCAATAAGATACGGAATAAAAAAAGAGGGAATAGATACTGGATTTAGAAAGACTGATCCTTTACAACTTGTACAAGAAGAAAATTTAACTGATACATTAAAAACCCCAACAGAAATTTTTAATCATAAACATTTACATTCAATGGATATTGGAAAATATTTAATAGGTGGTCAAAATATAAGTGCTGATAATCTTTTACTTAAACCTGGAATAGGTGAAGATACTGCAAAACAAAAGATTGTTAGGCAGATCTATGCAGAATTGCTTGATAATGACGAAGGCAAGTATTTATTTTTTAGTAAAGATGAGAATAAAAATAGAGGATATTTAAGAAATATTTATGTAAGCATAAGAGAAATTCAGAAAGCTTTCGGATGTGGTACTGGAGAACTTGAAGTTAAATCATATAAGCCGAAAAGTGGGGATAGGTCAAATGAAGTTACTGTAAAAGATATTAGTCCACCCGCTACTGTTGAAGCTGGAATTAAAAATTTGTTAAATCAAATGAATTCTAATTTTTTTAATATTTGGGATTTTGAGTTGTGTGTTGATCCATTTGATTCTACTAATATTAAAGTAATTGATAAAAATTTATCATTAGAGTCTGGTGGGAGTATTCCATATACTAATTTTAGCCCTACTTCTGGACAAATGGGCGCTCCTGCTAATGGTGGTATTTACAAATTTCCTTCTTTCAAAATGGGGAGTACAGTTAAAAGTCAAAATTTATCATTTAAAATACCGAATGCTATGGCTTTAACTGCCATGTATGGTAGTAATAGAAAATTAAAATCGGTATCTAATGATCCACAACATGATAACTCTGATTTGATGACTGTATTTTCAAATGATACAGCTGAAGAATATAAAGATAAATATTTAGATGGAATGGAATCAACTCATAGAGCACTTGGATATGGTATTGGTAATGATTTCCAACCTGTAAAAAATAAAATTGGAAGTCAAGGTAATAATGTAAATTCAAAAATTGTTAGAGATAAAGGACTTATACAAATGCAACCAAATGCTACTTGGGGATTGATTCGCGTTGCCAAAGATGTAGAACCTAAGACAGAACCAAAATCAAAAGTTGGACAGTTTTTTGATACACTATTTACAAATCCTTTCAAGGATAAAGAAAAAGCTTTAGCAGAAATTCTTTCATTAAATCCAAAATTTGAGTGGTGGGTAGAGGATGGTCCTCCCCGTGTGATAGAAACAACGTTGAGCCATATATCTCTTGGAGATCTTGCTCAACCGGTTGATGAGGCTATTGCTAGATATTATACTTTTTCTAAAGACACAAACTCCTTTTCAATGATGGATGAGGTCGCTCCACTTATAAGAACTGCTATTCGTGGATCAGTTGCAAATGCAAAAGACAGAGAGAATTTTTATCAAACTGATTATATTATTCCAGCTGAGTTGTCTTTAGAAATAGATGGTATTGAGGGGTTGATACCGGGTGATATAATACAAACGGATTATATACAGAAAAAATATAATAAATCTGTAAAGATTGGAGAATCAGATTTGGGTCCTTTTACATATTTTCAAATATTTGGTTTAACTCATAAAATAGATTCTTCTGGGTGGACAACTGAAATACAAACCAAAATGCGTACAAATAGATATGTTTTAAATCGAAAAGCTGGTGATGTGATTAATGCGATAGGAAGTGATCTAATAGATAGAAGTATAGATAACGCTCCAATAAATAATACTACTTTGTGGAATGAGGCTACTGATATAGCAATAGAAGCTCAGACTGCTGCAGAAGAAGGAATTGAAACCGATATTACAGTTGAGGAAGAGATAACTGTTCAAGTAGATTCTGATGATCTCACAGATGAAGAGGCTGTCGAAGCGGCTGTTGCATTTGGAGAGCCATTAGAAAAAAGTTCAAGATTAGAACTAATACAGCAAGCATCAAAAGGAGGCGATGACGCGGTTTCTAATGGAATGGTATTACAGCCTCCTGATTTAACAGGAGTAAATCGTAAATATGAAATAGCTGAGGGACCAGGAGGGGAAACTATATATCAACAGAAAACGCCTGATAAAAATACAGGTAAGAGAGAATTTTATTATTATATTGATGAGAACAATAAAGGAGCGGGTACGAAGTTTATTGATGGAGTAAAGAGGCTTAAAGATGGTAGGATTGTAAAGATTATTGGGGAGGTAGATTCTGATAAGGAAAGTGTTCTTAAAAGAGATATACAAAGTAGTAATAATAGCAGTGAAATAATTGTCGGTTCAGGTGAAAATGTTATTGATAGTGAAACATCTGATAGACTTGATGAAATGACGTTGGAAGAATTAAGTGACTATATGAATACATTACAACTTCCTGTATGGTAATGAGGAGATAACAAATGGCTGCAGCTACAGAACTAGAACTACAACAAGATATACCAATATCTGGAACTGGACAACAACGACTTGAAGAATTAATTGCGAAACGTAAAGGAAAGGTTACTTCTATTAATCCAAAGATAGAAAATATAAATAAAAGAACTGTTCGAGCAATTAAAGATGAAGAAAATTTTATTACTAAAACAGGTGAATTTAACTTTTCAAATGGTAAGCCTGTAAAGGCTGGAATACCTTATCACATACATTATACATCTACACTAGAAGAAGTTTATATGACAGAATATGAACATAAACCTAAAAAGAGTAAAATTATTCACCCAACTGAAATAAAAACAAATTTTCAGTACTATAATACTTTAAATAAGCAAATTCCTTTAAAGATAGAAGGTGAAAGAATAGAGCCGACAGACCAAGATTATTTAAAAAGTTATTTTGTAAGATATTTTGCTAAAAAAGCTAATGAGTTACAATTGCCACCGTTTGAAATAAATGTAAAAAACTTTGGTAAATCTCCTCTTTATGTTTATGTTGAATTAAAATGGTATTTGGCAGGATCAGAAGAAGGAGTTTATTTAAGAAATTCTAGAGAAATAATAAAGGCAAGTAAAACAATATCAAATATAGGAAAGATACTTCCTAAAATGCAATATTACAGATATGATAGAAGTTTGGATGCTAAAGAATTAGTGAAGGATAGGTTAGGAATACGTGAAACAAATGAAACAACAACTACAACAGGAACAACCACAACAGGAACAAATGCTGCAGGAGGGTATAGTGCTGGTTCAGGAGGTCCTCCTCCAGGATTTTCAGGAGGTGGTTCGGGCGGCCAATATTAATTTACATTTTGAAGAATTAATTTAATACTTATATAAAATGGTTATAGTAGAGTCTAAAAAGGAATGGCTAAGTTTTATAGCAGATTTTGAAGAGAATAATTCTATTGTCATTCCCATCCAATGTGATGAAAATAAACACCCGATGGACACCGATTTGTGTCTATTCTATATTAAATTATTAGATGGAAATCTTGAAGAGTATGTTCTGCCTTTTCGTCATTCCGATGCTATAAATCTACCATCCAAATATATTACAATGACTTGGACACCGAAGGATGTGTTCACATATGATAAGAAGAAGTTACTTCATTTTGTTAAATGGGAAAATGTAACGGATATGCAAATGCATTATTATATGTCGAAGAATGAACCGTTGCCGATTGATGAAATAACTACTAATGCTCACGAATATTTTTACAGAACACATTATAAAACTAAGAATGTTAATTGTGTAATTCCAATGATGAAACATATAGAATGGTGTAGAAAATTAATAGACCATTTAAAAGTTACGGTGTTTGTAAAACCATCAAGTCAGAGTGTATTTAAAATTTACAATAATGATGTAATTGAAAATTTACAATACATAGAACAAAGTGGATTACAAACCACAAAAGGTATGGTTTTTAGTGAATATAATCCTTATACATCAACAGGTCGCCCATCCAATAGATTTGGTGGTATTAACTTTGCAGCTCTCAATAAATCAGATGGTAGTCGTAAACAGTTCATTAGTAGATTTGGTAAAAATGGTATGTTGGTTGAGATGGACTATGATGCTTACCATTTGAGATTGATTGGGGATGTGGTAGATTATAAATTTCCTAGAGGTTCGGTGCATGGACATATGGCTAAGTTTTATGGTGTTGATTATGATGAGAGTAAGTCATTGTCATTTAAATATTTATATGGTCATATACCAGATGATGTATTAAAAAAGAATCCATTTTTTAAGAAAGTTCAAGTATATATAGACGCTCTCTGGGAAGGTTATAAATCCAATAATTTCATAAAATCAGATATTTATAATAAGATAATAGATAAAAAAAATCTATCTAATATGAATAAGAATAAGCTTTTTAACTATCTTATTCAATTGATGGAAACCGAAAATAATATGAGAATGCTGACAGAGTTGATACCCAAACTCTATGATTATAAGAGTAAATTAGTTCTGTACAGCTACGATTCTTTTTTGTTTGACTTCTATTTGCCAGATGGTGTAAATTTCTTAAAGGAAGTGAAGAAATCGGTTGAACAAAAAAATAAGTTTCCTGTGAAAGTTAGTAAGGGGTGGAACTATCATGAAATGAAGGATATAACGAGGAAATTTAAATGATTACAGATTTAAATAAAATATTAGTTGAATGGGCTTATCGTACAAGCGATGGTAAACCTGATGTAAAGAATAGTGCTAAGTTATTGGTATTAGAATCTGTCCTAAATGACTTTGGTTGGAGTAGAGAAGCCAGAGCTGAGTTGTTAAATACTTTGATAAAAGAAGATGATATTGTAAAGAATAAAGAAACAGGTAACGTATACACAGTTAAAAATGTAAATAAAGATAAGCACCAGTTAGTAAAGAAAAACGCCTCAAAAGATGATATTCAAAAAGTAAAGAAAGCAAAAGAAAAGAAACCCTCAGAAAAAAAATCTGTAGCTCAACAAAAAGAAAAACAGGCTGCTAATCCAGAGGTGGTTGCTGATTTATATGATTACTTAAAGTATATTAGTGATGAACAACAAAAAGCTCTTGAATCAGATAAAAAAGAATCCGACAGACAGATTGCGAAATTAGAAAGTATTCAAAAATCCATTGAGGAGTTACCTGAGTCAGAGAGAGACAGTGCTAAAATAGCTATAGCTTACGCACAAACATACGAAGGTAGGCAAAATACTGGAATAGGAAAAACAAGATTGGGTGAGTTAGACACAAAAACTTTGAAACAAAACGAAAATTATTTACTCAAAGCTTATGGTGATGGAGATCCGGAACATATAGAAAAATTTGTTAGAGAGGTTAGGTCTCATAAAATTTCTGAAAATTTTGTAAAAGCCTCTTACAGTTCATTACCAAAAAAACTGCAAGAAGCACTAAATAGGAAAGGTAAAGTTGGTGATGCTGGAAAGGGGTTGCATTATCTTGGAAAAAATCCAGATGGTACGAGTAAAAGGGGAAATACTGGCACAACAGATAGAGGATTACTGATGTGGAGAATTTATTTAGAACAGGGTGGTAGATGTGCTTATTCTGGATTACCATTAAATTTAGAATCAATGGATTTAGAACACGTTGTGGCATTTGATAATAATGATAAAGGAAAGCCGACAGTTGATGATTACAAAGCTAGAGAAAATGATAAAAACATGGTTATGACGGCAACTAATCTTAATCAAAAAAAGAAAGATATGTCAATGGAGGAGTTTTTTGAAAAAGAAGTAAGAACTCAGTATAGTAAAACTTCCGATGATTTCAAAAAAGAATCCGAAATCTATGAAGAAGCTAACACTATAAACTCCGTTGCAGAGCAATTTATACCGACACTATTAAGTGAGGGAGTTCTTAAAAACAGCACAATGACCTCTGATGTTTTAGGTGAACATTTCAAAGAAGATGATGAGAGATTTGAAAGAGTTAAAAACACACTAAGAGAGGTTGCAACATCAGCAAAAGATAGAAAGAAAGCTGGAGATTTAAAATCTAAGTTTGGTAAAAGAATGTGTATGTCTATGGGTTTAACGAGAGGGCTGAGAGATAAATCTGGCAGAAGAAGTGTAAGTTTTAGTTCAGACAATATTTATCGTGGATTTCTCTTATCTATGGCTGATGTGCCTGTAGAGGAAAGACAAAAGTATAAAGATGGTTGGGCAAAAGCTATAAAAGAAGCTAGTGATGATAAAGTTCGTATCGCCGGTTTAGGACAGAAAACTTTTATAAAATCTCTTGTTACACAAGGGCTTATATCGGATAAAGTTATGGATGATAAGAAAGTTGGAAACTTATTTAGAAAAGTAAAAGAATCATAATGAAAACCCAACTACTCTGCACATTCACACCTAGAAATCGCTTAGATGATATTTTAGAACTTATCATTGAATGTAATGATATACTCTATGATAAAATATATGTTTTTCAGAATGGTAATGATCACAATCAGTTAATTTGTACTTATAATGTAGAGTATGAAGATGATTATGTTTCAGAGAATATACCAAATACAATTTCACTTCATCGTAAGAAACAGAGCAATACATTATATACTATAAATGCTCTAAACGAAGTTATCAGAGAATTGAACAATGGCGTGTTAGATAAGAGATTTCCAATTCCATGGGAGGATTATCATAATTCCTTGTTGCTGACTAATGAAGCGGGACTTAATAAAATTCCTACTAAAATTCATACAATTGTTAATATAAAAGATTGGAAAAAAAATTAAAATAAAATTGTATTTTGCTTTATAGCTTGATACTTATTATTAAATGGTTACACTGTAACTAATAAATGAATATTAAATAATAAGGAGAATAACAAATGGATATTAATTCAATTCGTAAACGTCTAACTCAACTTCAAACAACAAACAATAGGACTTCAAATCTTTGGAAACCACAGCCAGGTAAACAGGTTATTCGTGTTTTGCCATATAAGCATAATAAGGATAATCCTTTTATTGAGTTGTTTTTTCATTTTGGTTTGAATAATAAAACCTATCTATCGCCAATTACATTTGGTCGTCCAGATCCAATTGAAGAGTTTGCTCAAAAACTCAAAACAAGTGGTAATCGTGAAGAGTATCAAATGGCTCGTAAATTGGAAGCTAAAATGAGAACTTTTGCTCCAGTCATCGTTCGTGGTGAAGAAGGTCAGGGCGTTCGTTTTTGGGGTTTTGGTAAGACTGTCTATCAAGAACTACTTTCTGTAATCGCAGATCCAGACTATGGTGATATTACTGATCCTGTAAGTGGTCGTGATGTATCGGTGGAGTTTATTACTGCTGAGGAAAGTGGTGCTTCTTTTCCAAAAACTACTATTCGTGTTAAACCTAATCAAACTCCAATCACAGAGGATAAGGCGCAATTAGAAGGTCTCTTGGACAATCAAAAAGACATTACTGAATTATATCAGGAACTCTCATATGAAGAGCTTACAAATGTTCTGAATGCATGGTTAAATCCAGAAGCATCTAATGATGATGATAAGGAAGAAACTGCTCCAGCATCAGTTGTTGCTGCTGATTCAGCAAAGACTGTTGAAGATGCTAGTGCTGCATTTGACGAGCTATTCAATAAATAAATAAAGTGTGATAGGTGGCTAAGGTTAAGAGCTACTGTTAGTATTTTATACTTCTGGAGCCGCCTATTATTTAAAAGGAGATTTTGATGTCAGTTAAAGATGACTTGGCTGGGGTTTTAGCGGATTCCCTAAATAAAAAATTCAAAGACTATAAAGTTGCATATTTTTTAGATGGTGGTATACCAACACCTACAGACATAAAAGAGTTTATCTCTACAGGTTCAACAATGTTGGATTTAGCTATTTCTAATCAACCTAACGGTGGTATTGCTGTTGGTAGAATTACAGAAATAAATGGTTTGGAAAGTAGTGGTAAATCTTTAGTGGGTGCTCATATATTAGCAGAGACTCAGAAAAAAGGTGGTGTCGCTGTTTATATAGATACTGAAACTGCTGTTAGTGAAGATTTTCTTGAAGTGATAGGTTTGGATATTAGTAAAATGCTATATCTACACTTAGAAACAGTAGAGGATATATTTGAAGCTATTGAAGAGATTGTAACTAAGGTTAGAGAATCAGATAAAGATAGATTAGTAACTATATTGGTGGATTCATTGGCTGCTGCTACTACAAAGGTTGAGTTGAATGCCGACTATGATAAAGATGGTTGGGCTACTTCTAAAGCCATTGTTATATCAAAGGCTATGAGAAAGATTACTCAAATGATTGGCAGGCAAAGAATAGCTTTAGTATTTACTAATCAACTTAGACAAAAATTAGGAGTAATGTTTGGAGACCCTTGGACTACAAGTGGTGGAAAAGCATTACCATTTCATGCTTCTACTCGCATCCGTCTGAAGAACAAAGGGCAGATTAAAGATAGTAAGAAAAATGTGATAGGAATGACTATTCTTGCACAGGTTATAAAGAATAGATTGGGTCCTCCGCTAAGAAAAGCGGAGTTCCCGCTCTATTTCGAAAGTGGTGTAGATGATGATGGAAGTTGGTTGCAAGTGATGAAAGATCATGGAATAGCCAAAGTTGGTGGTGCTTGGTATACAATGGAAGATCAGCATGGTAATGAAATAAAGTTTCAATCTAAGGACTGGGCTGAAAAATTAGAAGATCCAGAGTTTAGAGTATATTGTTATAATCTAATATGTGATAAGGTAATACTGAAATACAACAAAGCAGAAATTGGAATAGATGATGTAGAAGTTACGGAAGAGAGTATGGATGGCTAATGCAAGATATCTCTCAATACTTGAAGAAATAAAAAATAAAGGCGGTAATTTAGACGCAGGTGAACCTGATGATAAGGTATTGATAATAGATGGTCTGAACACATTCATAAGATGTTTCAGCGCTATACCAACTCTCAACGATGACGGCGCTCACGTTGGGGGAATAGTTGGTTTTCTAAGATCAATCGGTTATGCTATACGAACAATTAGACCTACTCGGACTGTCATAGTATTTGATGGTAAGGGTGGGTCTAACCGCCGTAAAAAAATATTTCCAGAGTATAAGGCTGGTAGAAAAATGTCAGAAAGACTTAATCGGTCTTATGATTTCAATTCTAAAGAAGATGAACAACAATCTATGGTTATGCAATTAACTAGAGTGATTGACTATTTAGATTATCTTCCACTTACCACTATTACAATTGAGAATATAGAAGCTGATGATACGATGGCTTATGTTACTAAACAAATTCTCAAAACATCTAAAGTAGTTATAATGTCAACTGATAAAGATTTTCTTCAGTTGGTTAATTCCAGAGTTTCTGTTTGGTCTCCCACAAAAAAGAAAATGTACGATCCACCAAAGGTATTAGAGGATTATGGAATACCATCACATAACTTTGCTGTGTATAGAGCAATCGATGGAGACAAATCTGATAATATAAATGGTGTTCGTGGCTGGGGATTGAAAACAATTCAAAAAAAATTACCGTTTTTACTGGAAGATAAGATACTTAATATAGACGATATAATTAATGAAGATGAAAAGCTCAAAGAGAGTGAGGAGTTATTGAAACGAAACTATATGCTGATGCAGTTGGATGAAGTAGACATCAGCGCTTCCGCTAAAACAAAAATATTAGATAAGATTCGTGAACCAATTAATAAACTAAATAAGTTACAATTCCAAAAGAGGTTCATAGAAGATAGGTTATTTGCCACATTACCAAATATGGATAGTTGGTTAGTTCAATGTTTTGCCACACTTAATCAAATGGCAGAAAAAACTCATGGGTAGACAACGAAAGTATAGTACAAAAGAAGAAAAGAAAGAGGCACAGCGAAGATGGTCTATGGAATATTACTATAGAAATAGAGCAGTTCTACAAGCAAAAGCTCGTGAACGATATCGTAGAAAAAAGACTATGGAACTAAAAGAACAGCAAAGAAAAGAACTATATGGCGAATGAGAATTTTAATCAATTCGGACCGACATTTCAGGCAAAGATAATATCATCTCTATTATCAGATAACAAATTTATCCAAACGATTAGTGATATATTAGAATCTAAATATTTTGATTCGGATGCTAATAAATGGTTGGTTAAAGAAATAAGTAAATACTTTATAGAGTATAGAAAAGCTCCTACATTAGAAGTATTGAAAATTAAAATAACTCAAATGGATGATGAGATTCTTAAAGTGTCTGTTGTAGAAAATCTTAAAGAGGCTTGGAGAAATATAGAGGCTACCGATTTGGAATTTGTAAAACAGGAAACATTGGGATTTTGCAAGAACCAAGTACTTAAAGGTGCTATTGTAGATGCTGTAGATTTGTTAGAACAAAAGAAGTATGATGAAATAAAAACAATCATAGATGCTGCTATGAAAGCTGGCAGTGAAAGAGATTTGGGACATGATTATATTATTTCATTAGAAGATAGACTTACAGATTCAGTAAGAGCTACTCTTACTACACCTTGGGATTCGGTTAATGGTGTAATGGATGGTGGTTTAGGTGGCGGTGAGTTAGGTGTATTAGTTGCGCCTGCTGGTATTGGTAAGACTTGGTGTTTACAATCTATAGGTGCTCACTTAGTTAAGTGTGGTAAAACTGTAGTTCATTATACATTGGAATTGAATGCTAACTATGTTGGATTAAGATATGATACAGTATTTAGCGGTACACCAACTGCTAATGTGAAATATTACCAAGAAGATGTACAGAAAGTAATTGATAAACTTAAAGGTAAATTGATTATTAAGTATTATCCTACTCGTTCTGCTACTGTAAATACATTGGCTGCTCATCTTAAACAGATGGAAATACAGGAGATTAAACCTGACGCTGTAATTGTGGATTATGCTGATATTTTGAAACCTACAACATTTTACAAAGAGAAACGGCATTCTACAGGTGAAACATATGAAAATCTTCGTGGCATTGCTGGCGAATTTGATATACCAATATGGACAGCATCACAGGCAAATCGTAGTTCATTAGAAGAAGAAGTAATTGATGCTACTAAAATTGCTGAAGATTATAGTAAGGTTATGACTGCTGATTTTGTTATGTCAGTTAGTCGTAAGGTTGAAGATAAAATTGCGAATACAGGTAGGTTTCATGTTATAAAAAATAGATTTGGTATTGATGGTATAACATTCCCAGCAAGTATAAATACGAATACAGGCTTAATACAAGTACACGAAGCGTCAACTGTAGCTGGAAAACAGGCGCAGGGGAAGATGGATAATTCAGATGAATATTTACGGAAAACTTTATCTCAAAAATATAAAGATATGGGTGGATTTGAGTAGAGAAGATCTAGTATATATTATATTTAATATTGTATAAGGAGTTACTATGGAAAAGTTTACATTGTCAGAAAATTTTGTTTCTAAATATAAAAGAAAAAAGCCGCCCTTTGGTTTTAATGGTTTAGGTGAATTAGTTTATATGAGAACTTATTCTCGAATTAAAGATAATGGAAAAAATGAAAGATGGTGGGAAACTGTCAAAAGAGTTGTAGAGGGAACATATTCAATGCAAAAGAATTGGATCGATTCTCATCAGTTAGGCTGGAATCCTTGGCAAGCACAGAGGTCAGCTCAAGAAATGTACGATAGAATGTTTTATATGAAGTTTTTACCTCCTGGCCGTGGTCTATGGGCGATGGGGACTCCAATTACTGAAGAAAAGGGTTTGTATGCTGCTCTAAATAATTGTGCTTTTGTTTCTACTGGTACTATTAAAGATGATTACGCTAAACCATTTTGTTTTTTAATGGATGCTAGTATGTTAGGTGTTGGTGTTGGTTTTGATACAAAGGGTGCTGGTGAAATAGTTATAAAAGGAATAGATGAAAATCGTGGTGAACAACTTTATATTATTCCAGATACTCGTGAAGGTTGGGTAGAATCATTACAGTTATTATTAGAGACTTATTTTCACGGACAAGCTCCAATAGAATTTGATTATAATCAAATCAGACAGGCAGGAGAACCAATAAAAGGATTTGGTGGTGTTAGTAGTGGACACGAGCCATTGATGGAAGTACATGAAGAAATTCGTAAGGTATTGGATGATAATTCTGGTGAACCAATTACAGTAACTACTATTGTGGATATAATGAATTTGATTGGTAAATGTGTAGTTGCAGGTAATGTTCGTAGAACTGCGGAAATCGTATTTGGTGAACCAGACGATGATGAATATTTGGACCTTAAAAATTATGAAGTAAACCCGCACCGTGATCAGTATGGTTGGACTTCCAATAATTCAATATATGCAGAACTTGGTATGGATTATACTGATATATGCAAAAGAATTACAGATAATGGAGAACCTGGATTTGCTTGGTTGGAAAATATGAGAACATTTTCTCGTATGCAAAATGGCGGAGATAATAAAGACCATAGAGCAGCTGGTGGTAATCCTTGTCTAGAACAAACATTAGAAAGCTATGAGTTGTGTTGTCTTGTAGAAACTTTTCCAAATAATCACGAATCATTAAAGGATTATAAGAGGACACTTAAATATGCTTATTTGTATGCTAAAACTGTAACATTGGGAGGCACACATTGGCCTGAAACCAATCGTGTTATGTTGAGAAATAGAAGAATTGGATGTAGTGTAAGTGGTGTAGCACAGTTTATCACAAGACATGGAATGGAAGAATTAAGAACTTGGTTGGAAAAGGGATACAAGATAATTCAGGATTGGGATTGTATGTATTCGGATTGGTTAGCAGTACCAAAGTCGATTAAGACCACATCAGTTAAACCAAGCGGTACAGTTTCATTATTGGTTGGTGCTACTCCAGGTATGCACTATCCAGAATCTAGATTTTATATTCGTAGAATGAGGTTATCGAAACTTTCGGAATTGATTAAACCGTTGGAGAAAGCAGGTTATACAATAGAACCAGCATTTGGCTCTGAAGATTCTACGGTGGTTGTGGAAATTCCCGTTGATGTCGGGGAGGGTATAAGAACTGCGGCTGAACTTTCGATTTGGGAACAATTCAGTTTAGCCGCGTTCTTACAAAGACATTGGGCAGACAACCAAGTAAGTTGTACTGCTACATTTGATCCTGAAACAGAAGCTGATCAACTACCATATGTTTTAAATTATTTCCAATATAGATTAAAAGGTATATCATTATTACCAAGACACCCATTAGGAGCTTATAAACAAATGCCATATGAAGCTATAGAAGAAAAAGAATATCATTTTGAGGCTGAAAAGCTTGGTAAGTTAAGTTTTGTAGGAGTTGAAGGTGAAGAAGCTGAAATAGATAAATTCTGTAATAATGATGTTTGTGAAATACCAACAATAACAGGAGATTAACAATGCACAAATTAGAGTACTTATGGTTGGACGGTTGTACACCAACACAAATTAGAAGTAAAACTAAAATAGTCAAGTATTTTGGTAGAGAAGGTGGAGAAGCCCCAGTATGGGGATTTGATGGTAGCTCAACAGAGCAAGCGGAAGGTCATAGTTCAGATTGTGTGTTGAAACCAGTAAGGATTTATCCTAATCCATTAGAAGATTCAGAAAATGCTTCAATAGTATTATGTGAAGTTTGGAATGTAGATGATACACCACATAAAACAAATACAAGACGGTTATTAGAAGAAACTATTGTTGATTATGATCACGATAATAACTGGCCAATTGATGAATGGGTAGGATTTGAACAAGAATATACTTTATATGAAAACAATAAACCATATGGCTGGCCAGATATAGGAGAACCGCCACCACAAGGTGATTACTATTGTGGTAGAAATATCGGAGAACAAATTATGAAAGAACATACTGATGCTTGTATAGAAGCGGGTGTTAGTATTTGTGGAACAAATGCAGAAGTAATGTTAGGTCAATGGGAATATCAGATTGGTGCGGGTGGTTCAATTCATATGAGTGATGATTTATGGGTTGCTCGTTGGTTGATGGAAAGAATTTGTGAACAATATTTTCTATCAGTTTCATTACATCCAAAACCAATCGCAGGTGATTGGAATGGAGCTGGTTGTCATACTAATTTTTCTACAAGAGAAATGAGAGCAGAAGGTGGATATTCAGCCATTATTGAGGCCTGTGAAAAGTTATCAAAAAATCCACAAGAACACATTGATGTGTATGGTCAAGATAATGATCAAAGGCTTACAGGAGAACACGAGACTTGCTCTATTACAGAATTTCGCTATGGAGTATCAGATAGAGGAGCATCAATTCGTATTCCGTGGCAAGTAGAGAAAGACGGGCGTGGTTATTTAGAAGATAGACGACCATCATCTAATTGTGATCCATATGTTGTATCTCAAAAATTAATTCAAACAATATGTCAGTAAATTCACATACAAGCGGACAGGCAGTTGACGCACCTGTGGAAAAATGCGTCTTAACTTCGTTAACGAAACAAAGCAAGGAGAACGTTTATGAAACGTAATCTAATAACTTCATTATTGATGTTTCTTGCACCAATTATCCTTTGGGGTCAATCGGTGTCGGGAGTTGTTAGTGATGGAGACAAACCTCTGATTGGAGCAAATGTAGTCGTAGAGGGTACTGAGTTAGGAACTGTATCATCAGATGATGGTTCTTATAGTGTTGATGTACCATCAGGACAATACGATATTACTGTTTCATTCATTGGGTACTCATCAGTAACTCAAGAAGTTATGGTGGGTGAAGAAAATGTAGGTGTTAATTTCACACTTGTGGTTGATGCACTTACTATGTCGGCGTTGGAAGTTTTGGCTTCTCGTGCTGATGAAACAACACCTGTTGCTTACACTAATGTCAGTAAAGAAGAAATGGAATTTCGTCTTGGTTCACAAGACCTTCCAATGTCTTTAAATACTACACCAAGTGTATATGCAACTCAACAAGGTGGTGGAGCAGGAGATGCTCGGATAAATGTGAGAGGTTTTAACCAGCGTAACGTTGCTGTGATGATAAATGGTGTTCCCCAGAATGATATGGAGAACGGATGGGTCTATTGGTCTAATTGGGATGGTGTAGCAGATGCTGCTCATTCAATTCAGATGCAAAGAGGTTTATCAGCTGTAAATCTAGCAACGCCATCGATTGGTGGAACTATGAACATAATTACCGATCCTGCTTCTCACGAAAAGGGTGGTAAGTTTAAACAAGAAGTAGGTGAAGGTGGATTTGTCAAATCTACTATAAACTACAATTCAGGTTTGATTGGTGATAAACTAGCACTTAGTGGAACAGTAGTTCGTAAGACTGGTGATGGTATCATTGATGGAACTTGGACAGATGCTTGGGCTTATTACTTTGGTAGTTCTTATCAAATGAACGATGAACATCGTTTTGAGTTGTATGCAATTGGTGCACCGCAACGACATGGACATAACCTATATAAACAGAATATTGCGACTTATTCACAAGAGTTAGCTGGTGATGTCGATGGATATGATGTTACTGCTTTCGCTGAAGGTGAAAAGTTCGAACATGAAGCTGGTAGGTTTTTCAATCAGAATGTGGCACCTATTGATCCATCATATACTGGACAACAATATTGGTATATGTATGGTGCACGTACTGTTGATAGATACGGTTCTGATTTCCTAAATGAAAGAGAGAACTTCTTTCATAAACCACTTGTCAATTTGAATCATTTTTATGATATAAATGATGAGATGAGACTAAGTTCAGTATTATACTGGAGTGGTGGTTCAGGAGGTGGAACTGGAACCTATGGTAGCGTAAAACGATTCCCCGCGATAGACGGAAATAGTTGGTGGGCGAGTTCTCCGTGGACATGGGATTGGAATGGTGAAATTGCTGAAAATTCAGCAAACATCGATTCCGCTTGGTCTACAACAGAGAATCGTTCAACAGGTATTCTCCGTAATTCAATCAATAGACAAAACACTTATGGTTTGATTTCTAAATTGAACTATGATATTTCAGATGAACTTGAAGTTCAATTTGGTATTGATTGGAGAACTGCTGGTATTGAACATGCACGTGAAGTTCGTGATTTACTTGGTGGAGATTACTATGTTGATTATGCTGATGCTAATGCAGCTGACGGTAAAGTAGTTAAGTTAGGTGATATTATCGCTTATCATAATGAAACAACTGTTGATTGGTTAGGTGGATTTGTACAAGGTAAATACGATACTGAAAAATTCAACCTTTATGGTATGGGTGGTGTATCTACAATTGGATATACTTATCACGACCATTTTGCTGTTGATGCTGGTGTAGTTGAAGCTGACGCTATTACAACCTTTCAAGTAAAAGGTGGTGGTAGATATAATCTTGACGATAGACTTTCAGCATTTGCTAATGTTGGATATGTTCAAAAACCACCAATTTTGGATAATGTGATTGCTTATGATGGAACTGTTTCAACAGATCCTGATAATGAAAAATTCACAGGTCTAGAATTTGGTGGTCAATACGGAAGTGATAAAGTTTCTGTTAAGGGTAGTTACTATAACACCCAATGGAAAGACAGAAACCTTACCAAATCTGTAACTACAGGCCAAGGCGATTCTGGTGACACAGACATCATTTATCTTACTGGCGTAAATCAAAGTCATACTGGTTTTGAAGTAGAGTCTAAAGTTGCTCTACACGAAATGGTTGACTTAGATATAATCGTAAGTGTAGGTGAATGGAAGTTTGATGGTGACGCCAAAGGTGATTATCAAGAGATGGAATATAATGAAGAAGGTCAAGTCGTTGGACAAATGACTACTGAATATGAATACGCTCTTGATGGTTTAATGGTTGGTGATATGCCACAAACTGCTTATATAGGTGGTTTTACAGTAAAACCAATTGAAGGACTAAGTGTTCAAGGTCTTTACAGAATGTATGACAACCATTATGCTGATTGGAGTCCTGATTCTCGTGAAGTTGATGGTGATGTAGATAGAGCACAAGTTTGGAAAGCTCCTGGCTATTCAAAACTTGACTTACATTTTGCATATCAACTACCAAGTGTTGCTGGTTTGGATTTGACTCTCACAGGTCATGTCTTTAATGCACTTGATGATGTTTATGTTCAAGATGCTGTAGATAACAGTAAGTACAATGGGTACGGTGATAAAGTTCACGCTGCTCATAACGCTGAAGTATTTCTTGGTACGCCAAGATATTACAACGTAGGACTAACTGTTAATTTCTAAAATGATAATTTGGGGGATTGAAATATATCCCCCTTTTTATTAAAAAAAAGCTTGACTTTGTTATAATTTCTTTGTATATTTATATGTTGAAAAAGGGGACTTTACAATCTAAATGTATCAGAATATTTACTTTGATATAAAAACACAAAAGGTTCATATCTGGGATGATGAGAAAGGTTATTATGTTATGCCATATAAGAGATACGCTTATATAAAAGATAGGAGTGGTACTCACGTATCACTATATGGTGATAAACTTAGAAAGGTTTTTAAGTTTGACGCTGAAACTCCTAATCTCTTTGAATCTGATGTTCCACCTGAAACGCGGGTATTGGTAGATCAGTATAAGGATTCGGAGGAGTTATCTACTAATCACAATATAATGATGATTGATATTGAGGTAGAAGTTACAGATGGATTTCCAATGCCAGAAGATGCTAATAATAGGATAACTTCAATTGCTGTATATAATTCAGATGATGATACTTATTATGCATTTGTATTGGATGATAAAAAGAAGTTAACTTTACAATCAAAAGATAATATTGTTGTGGAGAGTTTTGAAAATGAGTTTTCATTACTACAAAGATTTTTTGTAAAGTATATAGAATTTGAACCAACTATTATTACAGGTTGGAATATAGATACATTTGATATGCCATATTTGTATAATAGAGCTTGTAAGGTTATTGGCAGTAATGTTGCTGATATGCTTTCACCTATTCAAACTGTTCAATGGAATAAACATAGAAAGAGATATATGTTTGCTGGTGTTAGTTGTTTAGATTATTATGCTCTGTACAGATTATTTACATATACTCAATTATCATCGTATAGATTAGATGCGGTTGCTGAACACGAAGTAGGTGAAAATAAAGTAGAGTATAGTGGAACACTTAATGATTTATACGAGAATGACATTAACAAATATGTAGAGTATAATATACACGATGTTAGACTTGTAAAGAAAATGCATGATAAATTAGATTTGATTGATATGGCTCGTGGCGTTTGTCATGTAGGTCATGTTCCATACGAAGATATATTCTTTTCGTCTCGATATTTAGAAGGTGCTATATTGGTATACTTAAAAAATTTAGGAGTGGTAGCGACAAATAAACCACCTAAACCTAAAAAGGAAGGTAAATTTGCTGGGGCTTATGTACAATCACCACAAAGGGGAAAGCACGATTGGGTATTTGATTTGGATATCACTTCAATGTATCCGTCTGTTATTATGTCTTTGAATATATCACCCGAAACAAAAATTGGAAAACTTGCTGGTTGGGATGCTGAGGAGTTCTTGAAGGGCACGCCAAAAACTTATACTCTCGAATCCAATGGTAAAGAAAGAGGAAAACTTACAGAAACAGAACTAAAGGATTTCTTTAATAAGAATAAAGTTTCAGTATCTTCTAATGGAGTTCTTTATCGTAGCGATAAGCAGGGTTTAATCCCAGCCCTACTGGCAAAGTGGTTTGATACTCGTGTAGAGTATAGGAAACTGATGAAAAAGTTTGGTGATGAAGGGGACAATGATAAGTATACATATTTTAAGAACAGACAGTTGATACAGAAAGTTATTCTTAATTCTCTCTATGGTGTATTAGGTTTGCCAGTATTCAGATTCTATGATTTAGATAATGCTGAAGCTACTACACTTACAGGACAGGAGTTAATTAAGTTTACTAAGAAAATGGGAAATTACTTTTATAATAAACAGCTTGGAGATAGTGAGGATTATTGTATTTACATTGACACAGATTCGGTTTTTTATTCAGCACTTCCATTGGTTAAGAAGAGATTTCCTACTATAGATTACGACAGTGAAACTGTGATGAGTAAGAGGATATTAGATGTGGCTGATGAGATGCAGGTGTTTCTGAATAAGTCTTATGATTATTTTGCTAAAAAGTTTTTAAATTTAGATAAACACAGATTTGAGATAAAACAGGAGTTGATAGCTAAGAGTGGTTTATTCATTGTTAAGAAACGATATGGTATGAAGATTATCAATGATAATGGGGTTAAGGTAAATAAATTGCACGTTAAAGGTTTAGACTTAGTTCGTAGTAACTTTCCAAAGGCTA
>VTLG01007723.1_pt1 | contig 31928 bp, 35 predicted proteins | sample 4694571 | NCBI WGS metagenome assembly VTLG01 (sample SAMN12604809, study PRJNA352737) | marine metagenome | biome: ENVO:00000447; feature: ENVO:00000209|ENVO:00000569|ENVO:01000036; material: ENVO:00002151; isolation source: viral sequences binned using virsorter ...
ATCACACCTGAGGAAGGTGCTAAATGGCATCTTATACAAACTTGTGCCGGAGATTCCACTGACGGATATAGTGGTGTTCCTGGAATCGGTGTTAAACGTGCTGAAGTTCTTTTCAATAAAAAGGGTTATTCGTGGAAAACAGTAGTTGAAGCTTTTGAAGAGAAAGATCTTACAGAAGAAGATGCACTAGTTAATGCACGATTAGCACGTATATTAACAGTTGATGACTATGACTTCAAGAAGAGAAAACCAAAATTATGGTCCCCCTCCTCCGATTACAAAGTTAACGGTGGAGCAGGATCTGAAGATGAGGCTGCTTGAAGATAGGTTAAACAGTAGTGATGTCGATAGAAAAGATATCATTACTGTATTCCTAGCCTTACAGAAGCAGAATTTTGTCTTAGCAAATTCAATGATTAATTTAGTAAAACAATGGCCACACCCAGCCCAACATACTACAATCGAGGAGCTACCCCTGTTTGGGATTTTATTAGAGACCAAGGATTAAACTTCCACCTCGGCAATGCTATTAAATATATCTGCAGAGCAGGTTATAAAGATAGCAAGATACAAGACTTAGAAAAAGCAATCCACTACCTAGAGAATGAACTTGAGCATGAAGAGAACTTTTTTATCGGAACAGGCGAAGGAATTCCGATCCAAATACGAGATCCAGAATAACCCTGGGAGAGCTCAAAGAGCTACCCAAAAGAATCTGATAGTTGAGGAGTTTAAAGAGTTTCTACAAGCTGATGGGTTCATGTTTATGCATGGTAAGAATCATCAAGAGGACTGCTTAAAAGAAATAGCTGATTTAGTTTATGTATGCTACCAATATGCTGAGAATATGAATTGGTTTTTAGACGAAGCTCTTAATAGAGTACACCTTAGCAATATGTCCAAACTCGGTGAGGACGGTAAACCGATATACCGAGAAGACGGGAAGGTCCTTAAGGGACCAAACTATAAACCACCTAATTTGTCTGATTTAGTTTAACATGACTGCTAACGTAATATCTCGCACAGGGCGGGTCCAATCATGGTTGGATAATCCTGAATCAAGACTCCCAGTTTCATGCACTGTTTTCGTCGTAGAGGATTCTATGGAGGGAGAAAATGGCATCGAAGCAAGCTGGCGATATGTATCGCATGGACTCAGATTTGGCGCGGGAGTTGCGGTCCATCTATCTAAGCTCCGTCCCAAAGGAGCAGAAAACGGAAAGGGTCTTACAGCTTCTGGCCCAGTATCCTTCGGAAAAATCTACTCATCATTAAATGAAACACTTAGAAGAGGAGGAGTCTACAAAAATGGTGCTGTGGTACTTCATCTCGACCTTAACCATCCTGACATCCTTGAGTTTATTTCTACTCCCAGGGAGGAACTCCCATGGGTCAAACGATGTGTTGATATTGAAGCCGGATGGTGGCAAAGCTGTGATAATCAAGTAAAAGATGCACTACTATATGGTATTAAGTCAGGTGATATCTGGTTAAATAAAGTTAAACACCACAATGGAGAAAGAATTTATGGCAACGTCTGTCTTGAGGTTTACCTGCCCTCACGTGGGACATGCTTGTTACAGCATGTCAATCTCGCAGCCTGTGAAATCGGATCATTCGAACAGGCTTTCGCTGAAGGTATGTCCCAGCTGTGCGAGCTCCATAGTAGGACAGGTGTTGGAGCAACTGGAGAATACTTGCCAGCTGATATCGACCGCCAAGTTGGGCTCGGAGTACTCGGGCTCGCCAACCTCCTCTACAGGTACAGAGTAACTTATGAAGAGTTTGGTAACGCACTAGAACAAGTTAATCAAGGTGAGTATGGTACTGGTATAGGTTACCAATTAGCATTTAATCTTATGCTAGGTATTCAAAAAGCTGCTGATATAGCTGAAGATAATAATATGGTAAGAGCTTTTGCTATAGCTCCTACTGCCTCCTGCTCATACAGGAGTAAGGATCTGGATGGTCATACAGCCACACCAGAAATAGCACCACCTATAAGCCGAAAGGTTGACCGTGATAGCGGTACGTTCGGTGTACAATCTTATGATTATGGCAATGTAGAAATTGCTAGTGAAGTCGGTTGGGATGCTTACAAGAAAGTAGCAGACGAACTGATGAAAATGTATGATAATACGGGACTTCTTCACGGATACTCATTCAACTCTTGGAGTGATGTGGTAGCCTACGATCGTGAATTCGTGGAAGAGTGGTTAGCTTCACCCCAAACCTCCCTTTACTATTCCCTGCAAGTAATGGGCGACACACAAGATAAGACCGATGCGTATGCAGCATTAGATCAAAGCGAAGTCGATGATTACTTACAGGATATTCTCGGAAACGAGCCAATAACCTGTGACTGTCAAGAATGATGAGAAAACATCCATATCAATTACTACTGGAGCGTAAACGTAAGTGGTCTCCAGTAAAACCCACTATTGGAGTACTTAAAGATGAAGCAAAGGATACTATCAGGCGTGCGCTCGCAGCACGTCATTTGGAGTTACCAGTGGGTGCCTTCATTACGGAAGGTCTTGAAAAGACTGTTCCCGATAATGCTAGAAAATTACTAGAGGACAATGTTAAAGACGAAGAAAGACATGATCTTGCTCTCGGATACTATGCAAATGCCCTTGGTACAAATGAAAATGATGAAAAAGAAGGAAAGTTATTAAGAGATGCCTGGATTGAACACCCTGATCACACTATTGTCAAAGCTTTGGTCGCAGAGCGGGCCATCTTCTTTGTTCTACTCCCTTTCTTTAGGTTTAATGGGGATGCTGCTCTTCGTACAATATCTGCTGACATTAGCCGCGACGAACAGATCCACGTCGGAAGTAATAGTCTTGTATGTCGTGAGTTGGGGCTATCTCCTAGCAATTCTTTGGATAAACTTAGGAAGGCCACCATTAACTGGATTGTTAAACCCCTAGGTATAAATACTACCGATAAATATTTGGACAAAAAATTCTGGCTGGATGCTAGTGATCGTTTAATGTATGAAGGAAAAGCACCTGAATTTTCTGAGACACAGCGAGCACGAATGCCAGCCTTCTTCGAACATGCAAACACAAATCTACCCAAGTACGCTTAAAATATATTCGGATCAGTTGGAGAAACTGGTTGAACAGTTGGAGCAAGAGTTCCCCTGGCAACCAGTTCATCCAAAGGAACCGATCGAATCCATTATGTATCGCTCTGGTCAGGACAGTGTGGTACGTAGAATAAAAACCTTATTAGCAGAAGATTAATGTGTATAAAATTTCCAAAACCTAAGATGCCTGAACCTATGAAGGGACCTCCTCCAATTACTCCTAGGGTAGAGAAAGATTTCTCAACACTACCTAAGGAAAGTGAGTTGGTTGATCCAGATGATGAGGTAGGCGTAGACTTTGGGTCATCTAAAAAACAAGCAGCAGGTGTAGGAACAACACAGAAAGGCACAGCTGCGCTAAGAATACCTCTTAATACAGGTGCCGGTACTGGTGGAGCCGGAGGAGTGAACCCATAATGTATAAGGCTAAACAAAGATACAGTAAGCTGTCAACTAATAGATCACAGTTCTTAGATACAGCTGTTCAATGTTCTGAGTTAACCTTACCTTATTTAGTACAACGAGATACAACTAGTAGAGCTGGTTACTTAAAACTAACTCAACCTTGGCAATCAGTCGGAGCTAAAGCTGTAGTAACATTAGCTGCAAAGTTAATGCTTGCTCTCCTACCACCACAGACAAGTTTCTTTAAACTACAAGTCAAAGATGATAAGTTAGGACAAGACCTAGATCCAGGATTAAAGAGTGAATTAGATCTATCTTTCTCAAAAATAGAGAGGATGATTGGTGATTATATAGCTGCCTCTAATGATAGAGTAGTTGTACACCAAGCTCTTAAACATTTAATTGTATCAGGTAATGCCCTTATCTTTATGGGTAAGGAAGGATTAAAACATTACCCATTACAAAGGTACGTTGTTAATAGAGATGGTAACGGTAACATAACAGAAATAATAACAAAAGAATTAGTTCACCGTGATATAATAGGGGTTGAGCTGCCCAAGAAAATACCTAATGATCCTAATGGTGACTACAGCTCAGGAGAAGATGACGTAGAAGTGTACACTTGCGTTACACGGGATAAGGATAGTGGACGTTGGGTTTGGCATCAGGAAGTAGAAGATATTATTATTCCTGGTAGTCGTAGCACAGCTCCAAAGAACACAAGTCCCTGGTTAGTTCTTCGTTTTAATACAGTCGATGGAGAGGACTACGGACGTGGTAGAGTCGAAGAGTTCCTAGGAGACCTACGCAGTCTCGAAGGGCTATCACAGTCGCTTGTAGAGGGCTCTGCGGTGGCTGCTAAGGTTGTCTTTATGGTCAGCCCATCAGCAACTACAAAACCATCTACCCTAGCAAAAGCTGGTAACGGTGCTATCATACAAGGAAGACCTGATGATGTAGGTGTTGTAGAGGTAGGTAAGACTGCAGACTTTGCTACAGCTGCTAACCTCGCAGCAACTATAGAGAAGAGAATCAGTGATGCATTCTTACAATTAAACATCCGTCAAAGTGAACGCACTACTGCGGAAGAAGTAAGAATGACACAACAGGAATTAGAAGAGCAACTCGGTGGATTATTCTCACTGTTAACAGTTGAATTCTTAGTTCCATATTTAAACCGAACGTTGCTAGTACTGCAACGATCAAATCAAATACCTAAGATACCTAAGGATTATGTTCAGCCTAAGATTGTAGCTGGAGTCAATGCTCTTGGCCGTGGTCAAGATAGAGAAGCTCTTACTCAATTCATGCAGACAGTAGCAGGTACTCTAGGTGCTGAGGCTATACTTAAATACATCAATCCTGATGAAGCTATCAAACGTTTGGCAGCTGCTCAAGGTATTGATTATCTAAACCTTGTTAAGACACAGCAACAGTTACAACAAGAAGCAGCTGCACAACAGCAGCAAGCGGCAGCACAGACTCTCACTGAACAAGCAGGTCAGTTTGCTAATGCCCCAGTCATGGACCCTGATAAGAATCCAGATGCTATTGATTCAGCAACAGCATTAACAGCACAGGTCCAGAATCAATTACAACCACCTGAATAATTATGTCAGAAACATTAACAATTACAGATGCTCCTCAAACTGAAACTGCTGAATTAGTAAGTGACTTAACACCTGATGAACAGGATTCCCTAGCATTAGGTGAAGAGATACAACAGCAAGAGGATCAGTTATTAGCTGGTAAATATAAGAATGCAGAAGAATTAGAGAAGGCTTATGTAGAACTTCAAAGTAAGTTAGGAGAAAAAAGTAGTGAAGAAGAAAGTAATACTGAAGCTCAACAAGAAGAAGTGTTGCCGGAAGAATCTGAAGAAAGCCCTCAAGACTCTAGCGCAGCAACTGAATTAATTACTTCAGCTTCAGATGAGTATGATAAATCAGGATCTCTAAGTGCTGAGACATTGGATAAGTTTAATTCAATGAGCAGCCAGGAGTTAGTTCAAGCCTACATGGAAATGCAAGCTGCTAATCCAACACCAAAAGATACTACAAATACTGACACTGATATTAGTGATGCAGCAGTAAATGAAGTAAAGAACTATGCTGGTGGAGAAGCATCTTATAATCGTATAGTACAGTGGGCAGCTGATAATTTAGATTCTAAATCAATAGATGCTTTCGATTCCATTGTTGGTACAGGAAGTGTTGAAGCTATTAAGTTAGCAGTGAATGGTTTGAAAACTCAATATGAAAATGCTAATGGATACGAAGGTAACATGTTACAAGGAAAAGCACCCGTACAAAACAAAGACGTCTATCGTAGTCAAGCAGAACTTGTAGAAGCTATGAGTGATAGAAGGTATGATAACGACCCTGCTTATAGGCAAGATGTTATTGCAAAACTAGAACGATCAGACAACCTACAATTTTAAAACTATGGCATACGGTATAAGAACAGGAGTCCTTGGCTCTGATCCTAAAGGTAAAATTAAAGGAGCTAAAGGTCCAAGTAAACCTAGTGAAGTAACCTTACCACCTATAAAGAAAGCTAGTAAGAAACATAAAGTAAATTCAGTTAACGTTTAAGTTAAATAGAGTGGCGACCTGACTTATCATCCTCGCCCAGTACATTTATCTTAACCTACAATGCCACAAAACAAATTCGCAACCGAACCTAAAGTAGAAGTAGTTGATGTAAACTACTATGAAAATGCAGAGCGTGTCAATGGACAGCTTGCTATGATAGGATTCTGGGCTGCGGTTGGTTCATATATAGTTACTGGACAGATCATACCTGGTATATTCTAGGTATAACAGGCGGCTCGATAGTCGAATCAGTAGAAGCCACAGGCAGCTGCGTCCGTTCATTCCTTTATGGAACGCATGAAACCACATCATGGAACGGGGGTGTGGTACTAAGGAGAAGATCCATGCAAAAAAAGATCCAACTAAAGTATCGCGGCGTGCCTTATACAAAGACCACTTAAATTTCAATAATGAAAAGATTAGCAGTAGCACTCGCTTCCACATTCTTTGCCGCTCCGGCTTTCGCAGGAGTTTACGTCAATGTGGAGAACAACGGCTCGTACGATGGAGCTGATTACACAGGATCAACTACGGACCTTCATGTAGGGTACGAAGGTGGTACTGATAGCTTTGGATATTATGTTCAAGGCGGACCAGCTATCGTAGCAACCGATGGTGCTGATGATACCGACAACCAACTATCAGGTAAGGTCGGTGCAACTGTATCAGCCACCGAGAAGCTTGACTTCTACGGTGAATTAGCAGTTCAAACTAATGACGGTGATACCGACAACAGTTGGGCTACTAAAATAGGCACCAAGTATAGCTTCTGATGAAGTATTTAGAATCCCCGTGGGCTATAGTTTTCTTAGCTGCGGGGTTTTTTATTATGATAGAGGGTCTGCATATGATTGAACATGATCATTGTAGATCCTGCCCACCATGTCAAACAGAGGATTACTAATGTCACAACAAAGCTCAGGAATGAGAGCAGGTCCATCTGCTTATTCAATGGAAAGCAGAGATGACAGGAATGTTGATAATTCACCTAGTGATGTTCAACCACCTGGAGTTGATGTAGAAGATGACGAACCTCAATCATTAGAAGAAGCTCTAACAGGTTGAGTAGGAAGAGAGGCACCTCAGAGTCGGACCTCTCTTTCATTGGCTTTGGCCCAGTACGCTGGATACCCTTAGCCGTCTAGACGGTGGGAAAGACCACAAAAAAAAAACGCGCAAAAAATTTCAGCTGAGAAAGTACATATATTATTTATCATAAGAAATGGCTGTCGCACAACAGAGCACCGCTAACCCCTCTTCATTGACCTGGGGTGGTGCCGCTAATGGCGCAGCGTCAACTACTGATGCTCGCCGTAATTTATATTTGAAGCTATTTTCTGGAGAGTTGTTCAAAGGATTCCAACGTAATACAATTGCAAGGGATCTAATCACTAAGCGTACACTAAAGAATGGACGTTCATTACAGTTCATCTTCACTGGTCGTACAAAGAGTGAATTCCATATACCAGGAAATAGCATACTGGGTAACGCCGATGGCGCACCTCCAGTAGCTGAGGTCACCGTCGAGTGTGATGACCTCTTAATCAGTTCTGCATTCGTGTATGAATTAGATGAAACACTCGCACACTATGACTTGAGAGGAGAGATCTCTCGTAAGATTGGTTATGCACTAGCCGAGAACTACGACCGTAGAATCTTCCGAGCCATAGCTAAAGCTGCACGTTCAGCTGGTCCTATCACTAAGGCTAACTTTATAGAACCAGGTGGAACACAGATCCAAGTTGGTACTGCTACCAATACTGGTGCTGAAGCTTATGATGCTGACAAACTAGTTAATGCATTCTACGATGCTGCAGCTGCTCTTGATGAAAAGGGAGTTAGCTCTGAAGGAAGAGTAGGTGTATTGAACCCTAGACAGTATTACGAATTGATTCAGAAGACTGGCGACAGTGGACTGATCAACCGTGATGAGCAGGGTGAAGCTCGTCAGCGAGGAAATGGAATCATTGAAATTGCCGGAATCAAGATCTACAAATCAATGAATATCCCATTCTTCGGTAAGTTTGGTACTCGTTATGGTACTGCTAGCGCAACTAATCCTGGTATCACATCACCACAAAACACAGGTTCCTTCGTTGAGGAGTCTATGGGTGATCAGCAAGAGATTGGTGTACCAACAGCTAATGCAAGTGCAAACGAAGGTCAAAGAACCGTAAACGATTACGGTGAAGAGGCTAAGTTTGACCATAGCTGTGGTTTGATCTTCCAGAAAGAAGCCGTAGCCTGTGTAGAGGCAATCGGACCTCAAGTACAAGTAACTAATGGTGACGTATCCGTGATTTATCAGGGAGATGTTATTCTTGGACGCTTGGCTATGGGTGCAAAACCTCTTAACCCAGCTGCTGCTGTAGAATTAGTTGCAGGTAAGGCTGCCCTAAGTGGTAACAACGCTGCATTCTAACTGTTCATTTATAGGAGGGTTCTCACGCCCTCCTTTTTTTTATTAATAAAACTTTATGGCTACCACAATTGATACCGAGACCGAACTCTCCGCAGTAAACTCAATACTGGGAGCCATAGGTCAATCACCTGTTACAACTTTAGGCACTAGTACTGTCGATAATAATGTAACGGCATATGACAACCCAGAAGTAGCGTTCGTATATAATTTACTAAGAGATGCTAACCTAGATATACAGATGGAAGGTTGGCATTTTAATACTGAGAAACATGTTAGCTTTACACCAGCCACTGTAGGAGGTGTTAAGAAAATTGCTATAGGAAGTGACATCTTAAAGATGGATGTAACTGATGGATGGGCAACTAGACAATATGATGTAGTAAATAGAAATGGTTATCTTTATGATAAGTATGATCACACCGATGATTGGGGTGATGTAACTGAGATGCTATTAGATATCACCAGATTATTTGAGTATGAAAAAGTACCACCAGTATTTAAAAGATATATAACTTATAGAGCTAGTCGTAATGCTGCTACACAGCTTACCGCTAACCAACAATTAGTAAAATTATTAAGCACACAAGAGGCTTTAGCACGAGCTGCATGTATGGAGTACGAATGTAATCAAGGTAACCATTCTATGTTTGGATTCCCTGAGGATTCTATCTATCAAACCTATCAACCTTGGAGGACAATAGCAAGATAATGGCAGGTATAACACAAGAGATTGCTAACTATGGCACTGGTGGAATATCACAACAACCTGATCAATTAAAAATGCCTGGACAAGTTAAGGATGCTATCAACTGTGTACCTGATATTATCCATGGTTTATATAAAAGACCAGGTGCTGAGAGAGTAGGTGTAGCTAAAATAGATGATGTTCAAACTAACGGATCTTACTTCCATTACCATAGAGATGAAGTAGAAGGTAACTACTTAGGTCAAGTAGCTTCTGATGGATCAGTAAGAGTATGGGACTGTGATGATGGAGTAGAGAAAACTGTACATTATGCAGCTATTCCATGGGTAGCTAATACAGCTTACAAAGTTGATGATGAAGTAAGGAACGGAGCTAACCTGTACGTATGTAAAGCTGCAGGAACTTCAGCTGGATCAGGTGGACCTACAGGTACTGGAGCTGGTATATCAGACAACACTGTTACATGGGAATACTTTGATACTGAAAGTAATCTTACAGCTTCTGCTAAAGGTTACTTAACACCTAGTAGTGCAACTGCTACAGAAGATATACAAGCTTTCACTATTAATGATACTACTTTTTTAAATAATAGAACTAAAGTTGTAGGTACAGAAGGTACTACTACAGCTAGACCTCATGCTGTAGGTAAGTTTGCATACATAGATTTACTAAGAACTGAAAATGGTAGACAGTATGGACTTAATGTATTTGATACAACAGGTGCATCTGCAGTTAAACAATACAGAGCAACTAAGGTAAAAATAACAGCTGACGATTTAGAAGAAGATGGAGGTACAGGTGCTTGTAATGGTATAGGTACACAAGTATTTAATGTTACAGCTGCAAACTCATACTCTGGTACAGATACTGTAGAAGTAAAAGATTCTGGTGGTAGTACGCTTACTAGCGGTAGAAATAATCTAATCTTTAGACTACTTATAAATGGACAACAAGGTCAGAATAGTCATGGTGGTTACGGTTATGGATCTAATGCATCGGGTGTAGATTATCAGTGTTCATACAGACGAGAGATTATACTACTTCATGGTGGAGAAGGTTGGAGAACAGGAGATACTTGTAAGGTTAATCTAACTCAATGTAAAGGTGGCTCTCAAGATTCAGCTAAAGGTGCAACTACCTATCAGATGAATGGTTATACTTATCAAAATAATAATGCACCAGCTACTTATACTATAAAGGTATTAGAGCATGAAGAATATGATGTTAAGGGTACAATCAACGGTGGCGTGAATGGTATACTCAGACCTGATCCAACACCATTTGATGCTGATACTGCTGTAACAGCTGATACTATCTTAGGTGGATTACAAGCTGAATTCAGTGGAACAGGAATTACAACTCAGATCATTGGTAATGGTATGTACCTATATTCTAGTTCAGCTTTCTCAATAGAGATAGTTGATTTAGATTTAATGAGAGTCATGACAGACTCAGTAGATGATATAACAAAGTTACCGATACAATGTAGGCATGGTTATATTACTAAAGTTTCAAACACGAGACAGTCAGATGAAGATGATTATTACTTGAGATTCATTGGTACTAATAACCAAGACGGTGCAGGTACCTGGACAGAGTGTGCTGCACCTGGCATTGTAAAAAGCTGGGATCCTAAAACACTGCCTCATATATTACAGAGGCAAGCTGACGGTACATTTTTAGTTAAAAAATTCATATGGGCTGACCGTGAAGTAGGAGACGATAGTACAAATCCAATACCTTCATTCAATGGAAATAAAATTAATAAAGTAGTTTCTTATTCTAATAGATTAGCTTTCTTATCAGGAGAGAATGTAATACTATCTAGACCAGCAACTTTTGGTAAACCTAATTTCTTTGCTGACACTGCCTTAACAGTTAGTGTTATAGATCCTATAGATATATCTTCTTCATCTAAATACCCTGCTGATTTATTTGATGCTATAGAGATGACTACTGGATTAATAGTATTCAGTACTAACCAACAGTTCTTACTATCATCTGATGCTGAGGCATTAACACCAGAGACTGCTAGACTTAGAGCTGTATCAGCGTTCAATTATAATAAGGTAGTACCTCCTATATACATGGGTACTAGTATAGCTTGGTTAGACAACTCTAATAAGTATAGTAGATTCGTTGAGTGTGCTGATATAGTAAGAGAAGGAGAACCGCAAATACAAGAAGCTAGTAAATGGGTACCTTCACTACTACCTAAGGATATAAATTTAGTAGCAGACTCTAGAGATAATGGTATAGTTCTATTTGGTAAGACAGGTGATGATTCTGTAGTAGGCTTTAGATATTTCAGTACAGTTGAAGGAAGACAACAAGCTACCTGGTTTAAATGGAAACATAATGAAAAATTATTATACCATTTCATTGTTAATGATGAATACTTCTTCTTAGACGAAGATCATTTCTTACAAAAAATAAACTTAATCCAATCAACTGATGATCCAAGTATAAACCAAACTGATACAGGAGAGACTACTAACTTCTTACTACATCTAGATAACTGGACTACTATATATGGTGGTGTATATAATTCAACCACTAAGAAAACTACATTCACTCATAATACTAATAGTTGTGTATTTAACTGGCAGTCTGATATACCAGATCCGAATGGTGATTTAGTACTAGTTGATGTTAACTCAGCTACAGCTAGAGTAGGTAGATATGTTAAAGCTGAAAGTATAAGTTCAGGTACATCATTTGTAGTAGAAGGAGATTGGGCTACTAATGTTACTAGCAGTAATCCTTTACACATAGGTTACCTCTATGAATATAGTGTTAAGTTCCCTAGATTCTATAGGACAACGCCAACTCCTCAAGGAAGTTTCAGAGCTGACACAAGAGCTAATCTAGTTGTACATAGAATTAAATTAAACTTCGGTAAGATAGGTTTATATGCAACGACATTAGATAGAGTAGGTAAACTACAGTATACAGATGTATATGAATCTAGTGATTTAGATGAATACAATGTAGATGATGCTCCTTATTTAAGTAGAAAAATTAAAACAATACCAATATATGAAAAGAATGAGAATGTAACAGTAACATTAAAATCAAGTCACCCAGCCCCAGCTACATTATATTCTATGGCATGGGAAGGAAACTATTCACCTAAACTTTACAACCGTGTCTAGATACACTACATTACCCTGTACGTTAGAGGCTGCCATAGAGGTAGCTTCTAACTTACGTACAGAAGATAGAAGAGAGATTGAAGAAGGTCATGGATTAGATCCTATGACAATACTTACAGGAGCTATCGATGATGACTTCTGCGTATACTTCACAGCACCCAACGGCAAGACTGCCGGAATGGGTGGTATATATGATGATGGTATTATATGGATGGTGACAACACCTGTCATACATGATTATCCTATAGGATTTGTTAAAGAAGCTAAACGAGTATTAGCTACTAGAACAGAATCAGTCTTAGGTAATATTGTAGACAAACGTAACACAGTTCATTTAAGACTATTGAAATATTTAGGGTTTGAATTCTTACGAGAAATTCGGTACGGACCCAACAACTTGTCCTTTATAGAATTTTGCCGTGTGCGCACCTGATCCTAATGCTGGTATAAGACACCAAGCTAGAATAGAAAAACGAAGAAAAGATAGCCAATACCATCGTGCTAGTTTAAATTACTTTAACAAAGAATCATCCTGGAAACGAGGTAGAGAAAGAATACTCGGCCAAGGTATGAGTCGGGCTACAAGTGATAAGTATAGTATGGCTTTATATGCAGTAGGAGAGCAGAGAAAGAAGTATGTAGAAAATAGATTAGCAGAATCTCAGCTTAGTAAAGTATCTATGAAGTCCAATGAAAGCGTCTCTACTATGTATAATAAGGGCTTACTTAGAGAGCTTCAGCATAAACAAGGAGAAGTAGAAGCTGCAGTTAAGAATGAACTTGGAGCTAAGTGGGATGGTCAAGAACAATTACTAAGAAGACAGTCCCGTAGAATGTTAGCTAAGAACAGAGAGAATTTAGGAGTACGTCCTGAATATGGATTCCCAGTTCACATGCCACCTAAAGGTGATACGACAATGGCTAACATACAAATGGGTCTTAGTATTGCAGGTACTATAGCTAGCTTTGCAGCTATGAGTGATAGAAGATTAAAGGAGAACATAGAAGAAGTAGGTAAATCACCTATAGGTTATAAGATCTATGAATGGAATTATAAGGCAACACCTAATACACGTTACCGTGGTGTTATAGCACAAGACGTTATGAAAATTAATCCAATGGCTGTGGACATTATGCCTAATGGTTACTTAGGAGTTTACTATGATAAAGTTGATGTCGATATGGAGGTAGTATCATGACAAGTAGTTATCGACATTTAGGAGCTAGAATAGATAAACCTGTTGTAGGTACACTTGAAGAGAACTTCGGTAGAGAAGAAGTTGACATGTCTGAGTCTCTTGAAGATCAGATGCGGAGATTAAATGAAGATGAAAATGCATATGCAAATTTACTAATAAGTCAATATAATCATATACATAGTAATTTCAGTAGATGGCCAGAACAGTTTCAGGGTATATTAGGTCAGTCTGTAGAGACTGCTAACGAGTTTAAGAAGTATCAAGATTCAGCTAAGGTTATGATTGATTATCATAATCGTATAAAAAATGCTAAAAAATATAAATACGAATGGGTAGCTGAACAACCTGAAATAAAGAACAGCCCTTTTAAAGAGGAGATTCTACAAGGTGTAGAAGAAGAAGATGATTCAAAGATAGCTTTAATTGATAATGAAGTAGCAGGATATGTACTGCAGCAAAGAAAAGCTGATGAAGTACAGAATGAAGCAGAAAGTTTAAAAGCAGCAGCCCAAGATAGTGGTCAGATTGATCTTGCTAATGCAGCTGATAGAGGTGTATTAAATGAAGATGGAGTAGGTTCTACAGAACAAGATAGGTTGTTCTATCAATCTGCATCAACATTAAAAATGATGTTTAAAAATACTTTTTATGGTAATGCATCAGGTGGGTTAAAAGTAATAGTAGGTAATGGTCCTGATGGTAAGCCTATTTATCAAACACTTGATCTGACTGGTAGTGCAGAAGAAGCTATTTTAATATCTGATATAATAGCTACACATTTTCTTGAGGAACACAAGCATCTTACGATGGGTAAGTCTGGTAGGTTCAAGAAAGAATTTGTAACAGAAATTTTTAAGATATCTGATGAGTTATTAGTTACTCATTTGAGTAGAATAGGAGATTCACAGAAGGAACAGTTTGTCAAAGAGCGTGCTCTTGAAATAAAGAATAGATTACAAGTTGATAAAGGATTCATTCCTAGATATGTAATGAGATATAGGAATGCTCATAATGGAAGTACTGTTAAAGCTAAAGCAGAAGCTATTGGGTTTGTTGAAAATCTTATCAAAACAAACGTATTTGATAGGGAAGATGTTGACTCAATGTTAGATGCTAAATTTATAGCTCGTGATCCTAATATAGGTGAAACATCTATACGTGAGTACTGGCCTAAAGAAACTAAGAAATTACTTGCAGCATTAGGTCAAGCTGAGAATGTACAAAGAGAAGCAGATTTACAAGAACATAAAGATAAGTCTGAAGCGTTTGTACATAATGCTAAGATGGAATCTATAAATAGAAAGGAGCCTTATAGTCTTGACGAGAAACATAAAATCATTCAGGATTATATGAGCACATTTAAAGTTGGCATGGAAGAAGTTCCTAATGATCTGAAGAATTTATATACAGTAGCTACTGTACCAGATCAAGATATACTATATCATTTAGCTGCTAAGAATCATAGAAATCCCGGCTCTGTATCGATGAAAGATTTAGAAGGAATACAGGATTTCCAAACTAAAAAGAAAGCTATAGAAGATTACTTGACTGATAAAGGAGTAGATGCCGCAATAAGAGATTCTTTTATTATAGGTGAAGTAGATTTTAAGACAGATAATACACTAGGAGAGGATGGTAGAACTAGAGAATGGAGAGCCTATCAGTATAATGCTCAACTCCATTTCAATGCAGCTTATCAAAGAACTAGAGATGCTGGTGGGGATCATCAAGCTGGAATGACAGCTGGTATGGAAGCTGTGAGAAATGGTTTATTTGGTAAGGATGCTGGTGATAAATGGGGTAGATGGCCTGGACCAACATATAGTGCTAATGATTCTAGACAACTAGGAATTATTCAGCGACAAATAGGAAAGGATCCTGTAGGAATGATTAATAGTGAGACACCTTGGGAAGGTGAAGTACCTCACATTAAATCTGCTTTACTATATTTAAATAACCAAACTGGAAATATCCCTGAATTTTATAAGCAATTCACTTTCGTTAGAAGGTTACCTGATGGTAGAGTGAATTTTCCAGAAAGATTTATGAGATATAGATTAGAAAAATTAGGTTTATTAAAGAATGATAAACCATTACCGGAAGAGCAATTACCTACTTATTTACAGGAGAAATTACTAAAACCTAACCCAAGTAAAACACTACAAGTTATTTCAAACCCAGAAGGGCTTAACTTACTACCTGCATTTGTTATTAATTCAAGTGGTGAAGAAGTTTCAACAGTTCAAGTCTTGAGAAATCAAGCTAGTATAAACCAACAGTATAATACTTTAATTGCTGGTAATCATACCAGGCAAGTAAATCTACCCGAAGAACTAACAACACAATTTACAGAAAGAATTGGAGAATTACCACCACATCTTCATTTAGATAATTTAGCCCCAGCAGTTGCTAAGGCATTTGCTGAGGATGTACTCATGGCATAAGATATGACACAAGATCCGTCTTTATTAGAGATCGATTTAGATCAACTAAATCGTGCTAGCGATGCGGCGATAGATTACGCAGAAGAAACAAAAAAGAGAAGAGAAACAGAAGCAGAGCATCAAGCAGAAGAACAAGCTCAAGAGACTCAAGGTAAAGCCGAACTAGCCGATCCAAGAAATGCCGACAAATGGGGACTCAAAGCAATTGCCAAGGAATTCGAATCTATTGGTAGTGGTGGTATACAAGATACTTTATCTTCTGTAGCTACATTTCCTGAACGTACTATAGACGCTTTCTCTGGTGAAATGCAGGAAGAGAAAGAAGAAACTGGTACATATAGACCTGATTGGAGTCCCTTCACAGATTACGATAACCCTATCATAACTAAAACATGGTGGGGTAAAATGTTAAGAGGAGCAGTACATTTCGGTACGTTAGCTTTTGGTACAATAGCAGCCGCTAAGGCAGCTGGTATAACTGCCCCTGCATGGCTATCTGGTATGGCTGGTTATAGTCTACTAAGAGCAGCTGGCATAGGTGCTGTGTCTGATATAGTCTCTAAGGAGTCAGATGGACACAACGCCTTAGGAGCCTTAAATAAGAGGTTCCCCCAATTTGATACCCCACTTACAACTAAAGATACTGATCATCCTGTAGTACTTAAATTTAAAAATGTTGTTGAAGGTATGGGTATAGGTACCTTATTTGATCTAAGTTTAATTGGATTAGGTAAAGGTAAAACATTAGTACTAGACAAAGTAAAAGCAAGAAACGCTAGTATAGAAAAACAATCAACAGAAAATGGATTAGCTCAACTCCGTAGAGGGGATCAGTTTAGAGCTGATAAGAATAGACCAATTGCAGACTCATCTCAAGGTGCTCATATTTCAGAGCAGACAGCTTATGAAGCATGGGAAACACAGAAGAGGCAGCGTGGCGAATGGGGAGCTGAAGAAGGCTCTACAGGCTCTGTAACAACACCTGTTCAACGTGAGCGTATTGCTAGAGAAGGTGATATCAGTGAGGCTACAGCTGAACAGATATTAAGAAATCTATATAGTGCTGATAAATTTAGAGCTGTAGTAGAAGCAGCTAAACGTAGTAGAAAGACATTAGTAGAAGTATTTGGTGACTCAATCTTAGCTCATCAACGTATTACTCAAGGTAGAAATGCAGCTGAAATGACAGCTAGTGAATACCTTGGTGAATTATGGCAAGCTAAAGATAGTTATGATATAACTAATGCTGCTGGTCAAGTAGTAGATACTATCGAAACTTTTACCAGTAAAAATATAGTAACTACAGATTTAATAGTAGGTACACTTCTACATCAAATTAGAGACACAGGTATTGCTGGTAGAGAATTAGCTGACCTTGTAGATCTTGGTGATATAGATGGTCCTGCTGCACAAGTTGTGGATACATTATTAACTGCATTAACAGAAACTAAGAAAGCTAGAATTATTAAATCACAGAACTTCAGAGAGATAGGTGCTGGTAAACAAAGAGAATTTTTAGAGTCAACATTAACACAAGAGATGGCTGACACAAGGGAGTCCATTATGACAATCCTTAAGATCGCCAAAGAGGATGCTGATGATGGACTTATGAATGCTTTGTTTGAAACATTCTCATCTATGAAGACTGTTAATAGTTTAGATGATTTTGACGCTTGGGCTAGGAAGATGATTAAAGGTGGTAAAATAGAACCTGACGGTCCTGATAGGACTGGAGCTTTAATCAGAGAACTAGAAGGCATGTTTGTACATAGTGTACTTAGTGGACCTAAGACTCCATTAAGAGCTGTGATGGGTACAGCTACAGCTACCTTCTTACGTCCATTTGCGACGACATTAGGTGCTACAATGAGGTATCCATTTACAGGTGATACTGCTACAATACGTGCTGGCTTAGCATCAATGAATGCTATGATGGAAGCTATTCCTGAATCATGGAATCTATTTAAAACTAGACTTAATTCATATTGGAGTGGTGACGTATCAAGTATTAAATCACGTTATGTAGAATTTACTAGAGCTGATGATAATTGGGAAATCTTAAGAAGATGGGCTGAAGATAGTGGTAGAGCTACAGATGGTGATAAGGCTGCATTTGCTATGGCAAATATGGCTAGGAATATGAACAACAGTAATTGGTTAACATATTCTACCAAGATCATGGCTGCTACTGATGACGCTTTTGGTTACATCTTAGGAAGAGCTAAGGCTCGTGAAAAGGCTATGCGTAATGTATTAGATATACAAGCTTCTGGAGCCAAGGTTCCTGAAATTAATAAAGAACTAATGCAAGCCTATGAACAAGATTTCTACGGTCAAATATTTGATGCTAATGGAGATATACTAGATGAAGCAACTAAGTTTGCTAGACGTGAAGTAACACTAACACAAGAACTAACTGGATTTTCAAAAGGATTGAATGACGTATTTACTGCTAATCCATGGGCTAAACCTTTCTTCTTGTTTGCACGAACTGGTGTTAATGGTCTTGCTTTAACAGCTAAGCATACACCTGGTTTCAACTTCTTAGTAAAAGAGTGGAATGACATAGCTTTTGCTAGTGCTGATGATTTAGCAAATGTTAGAAAATATGGTATTACTACAGCTGAAGAATTATTTAATGCTAAAGCACTACAAGTAGGTAGATTAGGTATAGGTAGTTCTATTATAGCAATGACTTCATGGGCATGGATGAGAGGTGATATAACTGGTAATGGACCTGCTGATAGACAACAACGTCAGATGTGGATCGATAAGGGATGGAAACCAAGACATATTAAAGTAGGTGGTGTATGGGTAGGACATGAATCTATAGAACCATTCAGTCAAATCATGACTGCTGTTGCTGATATAGGTGATACTAGTCAGTTATTAGGAGATGAGTGGACTCAAAATGAACTACTTAAATTATCTCTTGTTGTAGCTCAGACTGTTTCTAGTAAGTCATATCTTGCTGGAATGCAACAGTTCGTAGATTTATTTGCTGGTCAACCTGGTCAAGCTGAGAGAATACTCGCTGGTTTAGCAAATAATACTATACCTTTAGCTGGTATCAGGAATGAGATAGGTAAATTATTTACTCCACATACACGTGAATTAGGATCTGGTATAGATATAGCATTACGTAATAGGAACTTAATAAGTGAGAATATTGCTAGTAAGCCTCTTCCTATTAAATATGATATGTTAAACGGTCGTCCTATTAAAGACCATAGGTTCCTAACTAGATTGTTTAATATGTTTAGTCCCGTATCTTTAAACTTGGACTATAGTCCTGGTAGACAGTTACTATTTAGTAGTGGTTATGATACAAGGATGTCTACTTATTTTGCTCCTGATGGTACTGATTTATCTGATAGTCCAGAAATTAGATCAATGTACCAAAAAGCTATAGGCGATCAAAACTTAGAATATCAATTAGATCAATTAGCTAAAGATCCTAAAATTCAAAAATCTCTCGCAGAAATGCAGAGAGTAATCAATTCAGGGCAACGTGGAGACTATGAATCACAAGATTTCTACCATAATATTCAAATAAATAGGATATTTACTAAAGCTCGTAAGAGAGCTTGGGCAGCTATTAAGAATGAATCTATTGTTAATGACGTTGTAATGAAGCAACTGCAAAAGAAATTAGAAAGACGTAGGAAGAAATTCCAAACACGTGGAAGTCTAGATGAAGTACTCTCAATTCCTAAATAAACTATGGCAAGTTTTAAACAATACACAGCAGGCGGGGGTGCTTCTGAGAACTTCTCTATTAAGACTTTCGCTACAGAAGAAATAAATGTTAGAGTAGACGGTGTATTAAAAACTGCCGCTACTCATTATAATATAACTAATTATACTGCTAATGGCGGTACAGTTACCTGGACATCAGGTAATATACCTAATGGTGTTACAGTACGTATCTATAGAATTACTGATACAGATCCTGCACAAGCTACTTTCTCTACAGGTTCTTCTCTTAAAGCAGCTGATTTAAACGATAATCAAACTCAACTATTAAGAGGAATAGAAGAATCACATAATCAAAGTGATATCTTAGTACAGAATTGGGACTTAGAAGATGATCTTATAACTACTAGCAAGGTTAAGAATGAAGCTATAACAAATGCTAAGATAGAAAATTCTACTATCACTGCTACAAAAATAGCTAATGATACTATTACTGCAACTCAGTTAGCTAATAATGCTATTACAACAGATAAGATAATAAATGATGCTGTAACAGCTGATAAGTTAGAGAATATAGCACAGAATAGAATTACTGGTAGGGTATCATCTGGATCAGGTAATCCAGAATACCTAACAGCAGCACAAGTCCGTACTATGATTAACGTAGAGGATGGTGCTACAGCTGATCAAAGTAATACTGAGATACGTGCAGCGGTAGAGGCAGCAAGTGATTCTAATGTCTTCACAGATGCTGATCATAGCAAGCTGAATGCCATTGAAGCAGGAGCTACGGCTGATCAGAGCAATGCTGAGATTAGAGCTGCTGTAGAGGCAGCTAGTGACAGTAATGTATTTACTGATGCTGATCATACGAAATTAAATGGCATTGAAACTGCAGCTACAGCAGATCAAACATCTACAGAAATAAAAGCTTTATTAGCTAGTGATAAGATAACATCTGCCCATATAGCAGATGAAGGTATTACTGGTGCTAAGATAGAAAATGCAACGATTACTGCTGCAGAGATAGCTGATGATACTATTTTAGCTAATAACATAGCAGAGAATCAGATATCAGAACTTCATATAAATGCTGGTGGAACTGCAGGAGCTGATAAAGTTCTTGTTTATGATTCCAGTGAAGCTACTAATTGGAAGTGGGCTGATCAATCTGGTAGTGGTGGGACTACTTTAACAATTAAAGAAGAAGGCTCAGCATTAGCAACAGCAGCTAGTTCTCTTAATTTTGTAGGAGGAAGTGTAACAGCTAGTGGTACTGGTGCTGATAAGACTATTACTATTACAGATGCAAACACTACATATACTACATCTTTTGTAGATTCATCTAATGATTGCATACTTAGATTAACTGACTCTGCTAGTGGTACTGATGATCTTAAATTTGTTGCTGGTAGTAATATAACACTAACTCCTAATGGAGATAATCTTACTATTGCAGCTAGTGGTGGCGAAGTAACAGTACAAGATGAAGGATCTGCTTTATCTACAGCAGCTACTACATTAAACTTTGTAGGTGCTGGAGTAACAGCTACTGGTAGTGGTGCTACAAAAACTATTACTATTACTAGTTCATCTAGTACAACTGATTTCCAATATCTAGAATTAAAGGCACATAATAATACAAGTGGAGCTTTTGCTACAGGTTCAGCTGATTACGAGTTAGTTACTAAGGGAACTACAACAGCTGTAGATCCTCTCCAAGCAGCTGCTCTAATTATCAGCATTGGTGGTGTAATTCAACAACCAAATACTGGTACATCTATAGGATCTAATGATGGATTCTGTGTTGATGGATCTAGTATTCATTTCGGTGCAAACTTAACAGCACATCCTGACTATATTATATGGTTAAAAGGTGCTGGAACATTAGTTTCTTCTGATCAAATCGTTGACGGTACTAGTAAACTTGAAGTACATGCTGGTAATGCAGGCAGTAGTGATGGTTACGCAGAGCTAGCATTACATGATGCTACTCATAGTGCTGCCAAACCTTCAATTAAGTTTGAACGTGGTAAAACTACATTTAACGACGGCCAAAATGAAGCTGACTATGAATTAGCTCTTTGGGCTAATGGTGGTGGTTCAGCTAAGATCACTTGGGATGATGATGATGCATCAAATAATAAAGGAACATTAACTTATAGTGGTGCTGCTACTAATCCTCAATTCCATTTTTCAGATGATAATAATAATCTAGATGTTTATATAGGTACTTTCGGTGTAAGGATAGATGGTGATTCAGATAAAGGTGCTAATACTTCTGCTGGAAACTACGGTTTACATCTTGGTAACTGGGACTTTGAACTATATCATGATGGTACAGATAGTTATATAGATAATGATACAGGTAACTTATATATAAGAAACAATGTTGCTGCTGATGTAGGTGGTGATATTTATCTTAAACCACATGACAATGAAGATGGTATCAAAATTGTACATGATGGTGGTGTTGAGTTATATTACGATAATGCTAAGAAAGCAGAAACCGTAACCGGAGGCTTCACTGTAACTGGTACATGTACTGCTACAGCTTTTGCTGGTGATGGTTCAGGTTTAACGAATGTAAGCAGTGGAACGATAACAGCTTTAAACAACCAAGCTGCTAATAGATTAACTACTATTGGTTCTACCACAACACAATTAGATGGTGAAGCAAACCTTACATTTGAAGATACAGTTTCAACAGGTTTAATTTCTGGTAAACAAATCACAGGTCGAGGATTTGAATGCCCAGCAACAGTCAGTGATGACTGGACAATAGCAGCAGGTAACAACGCAATGTTCCCTGGACCCATGACGGTAGCATCTGGTAAAACAGTTACTGTTCCTTCAGGTAGAACACTTACAATAGTTTAATTATGTCATTAGCAATTAACGGGACAGACGGAATTGATTTTAATTTAGACGATGCAAAGATAAAATTAGGTGCTGGTGATGATCTCCAAATTTACCATGATGGAACGGATTCACACCTAGTAAACGCAACTAATGATCTTATAATTCAAAGTACTGGTGATGATGTACATATCAAAGCAGCAGATGATATATTTCTAAAAGTACAAGGCAGTGAAGCTGGTATAGATATTCATGGAGATGCAGGCGTAAGCGTTTATTACGATGGCAGTAAGAAGTTTGAAACCACTTCAGCTGGTGCTACTGTTACAGGAACTTTAACTGCAACGCTAGCTAATAACAGCATAGCAAATGCACAAATGGCAGATGATGCTGTAGGTGTTGCTGAACTCTCAGCCACTGGTACAGCAAGTTCCTCTACATTTTTAAGAGGAGATAATGCGTGGGCTGCAGCAGGCGGTGGTATAGATAATGCTGTCGTATTTAGAAAAACAGCTGATACGACAGGAAACTGTCTACCTATAACCGATTGGGAAAAAGAAGATGGCTTATATTTACCTGGAGAAATAGGCACATTTGCTGATCCTAGTAGTGGTATTTTCACTTTCCCATCAACTGGATATTGGTATATAATAGCAACAATGACTGGAGTGAATTCTGGATCTTCTGTGTCTAATAGTATGTATGTCCAGATTCATGTAACCATTGACAATGGAAGCTACTGGTCTTCTAACGCCATATCTTATGACAGTTGTGCTGTTTCTGGACATACAAGTGCCACTACTGCTTATCTAGCTGATGTCGAAGATCTAAGTAATGATAAGGTCAAGATCCATCTTGGTGCAGCTTACGGAAGTGAGGTATTTAAAGGACATACTACTATGAATATGTGTCATGTTACATTCATACGTTTAGGAGATACATAATGGATAGACCAACTCATATAGAAGATGCATTATGTCGAATACATAATGGAGCTTGGTGGACATGGACCGATAAGAATAATAAAATTTATTCGAATCTAAAATTAACTACCATTACTCAAGATGCTGATGGTTATCCAATTTCTAATCCACATTCAATCCCTTCTGAAGCAGAGGTAAATGCTAAATTAAAAGAGCTGCAGGATGCTTGGGATTTAGAGAATGATTCTTATAAATCCAAACGTAGAAATGAATATCCTTCTGTGGTCGATCAGTTGGATAAAATATACCATTCAGGTATAGATGCCTGGAAGACAGACATTAAAGAAATTAAAGATAAGTACCCTAAATCATGAGTTCAGTAAAATTAACAACAAGTGGTGGTAATGGAGGTACTGTTACCTTAACTGCTCCTGCTAATACAACAAGTAATGCTGCCGTTCAACTCACTCTTCCAGTAGATGATGGATCGGCAGATCAATATTTAAAAACTGATGGTAGTGGTGCTCTTAGTTGGGGCACTGTTTCAGTATCAGTAGGTGGTGCTACAGGCACTGATTATAATGATGATGTAAAAGTTAGATTCGGGACAGGAAATGACCTAGAAATATACCATGATCCAGATGTTAATATTATTAATGCTGCAGCTGGGAACTTAGAGATAAGGCACGGTGCTGAAAAGATGATTTCTTGTGTCCCTGATGGAGCCGTTGAGCTCTATTATAATGATATATCAGCAGTTAAAACCGACGCGAATGGGCTTCATTTTGTCGATGGTAGATGTATAACAATTGGCACGGATAGTGACATGGTTATTAATCATTCTGGCTCTGACACAACATTTAATCGACCTGTTTCTGGTGCGGTTAACTTCAATTGGGAAGACAATGATGCCACTACAAATATACCTCTTAGAATACAAAAGACTGCAGGTGCTACTACTAACGAAAGGCACTCAATGTTCTCCTTCGGTTTACCCGGAGTTAACAGAGGTGTAGCACAAAGTGGTAGTAGTAACTCAGAAGCTCCTATTTGGGCAGCATCATCTGACTATCGTATTAAAGAAAACTTCAGAGCTTATACAGGTGGATGGGATGCAATTAAAGCAATTCCTGTTCAACTATATGATGAGAAGTCACCTTCTTATTGGACACAAGGTTCTGATAAGAAAGATATGAAAGGTTGGAAAGCTCATGAAGTACAAGCTGTAATACCTGAAGCAGTGAGTGGTGATAAAGATGCAGTAGTTACACAAGCAATGGTTGATGCTGGTAATCAATACCAAGAATCAGAATTAGGTCATATTATTCCACAACAACTAGGTACAACAGCAATGATACCGGATATAATCGGTGCATTACAACAAGCTATAGCGAAGATTGAAACGCTAGAAACCAAGGTAGCAGCACTGGAGGCAGGATGAGTAAACTAATCACAAATACACTCAGACACACAGCTGGTAGTGCTGATAATATCACCCTTGATAGTTCTCAGAATGTAACTGTTGAAGGTAATTTAACTGTAGATGGTACTACAGTATTTACAGGTGATTGTACTCTACCCGATGATACTGTCGATATAGCTGACTTATCTGCAACAGGTACAGCAAGTGCAACCACATTCTTACGTGGAGATAACACTTGGGCTGCTACTTCAGGTCATAGTGTCTTAGAACAATTCTTCTGTGTTTGCGATGGTTCAACTATCGCATTAACAAGCGGTAATAGAACTGTTCAGGATGTTACTGAAGATATGTTTTTGACTAATACTTGGACAGATATTACTGGTTCAACTATTGCATACACACCACCTTCAGGAGCTAAACAAGTTATCTATGAATTTCATTATGCATGTACACCAGAAGATGCTAATATAATCTTCCATACTAAACTATTTCTAGATAGTGATGAAGTGAATATGGCAAGAATGAGTTTTAGAGCTAATGATTCATTTACTGATAGAATTGTACAGAAATGGGCTTTTAATATAGGAGGAAGCGCTGATACTAATTCAGGTAGAGTAGCTTCTTGGACTAGTGATAAAACTATGAAAATGCAAGCCAGAGAAATGAGTACTGGTAACGAAGCTTATTTACATAGACTTACTAACTGGGATGGCAGTACTACTGATGTTGAGGCACCAGATGCAGCCATGCCTTGTATAGGAATTACAGCAATAGGATGATTTTATGGCATTAACAAAAGTGTATGATGAGTACACTGTTATAAATAACTCTAGTTCAGCTTGGTTATTTAATGGCGATGATTTAGCAACTAATGCTTCAAATCCCCAAATCGTTGTAATACCAGGTAGAACTTATAAATTTAGAAATGTATCTGCAGCAGGCACGAATGCTTTTCATATTAAAAAGTATGATAGCAGTGGTAGTTCAGATGCAGGAGCAAGTGACGGTGTAACTGGTAACGCTGCAACTGGTGGTAATACTGTTACATGGACAGTACCAAACAACCCTAATACTGTATGGAATTACGAGCACCCAAGTACATCTGCAATGTCAGGTACATTTGTAATTGCAGGTAATAGATATTTAAATAGAAATAGGAATGTTGAATGTGCCGGTCCTTCAGGGAATCCTAGAGGATATTCAGTCATGAATAGTGTAGGACCATCTGGTACAGAATTTTTCTTTGTTGGTTTAGATGGTACTAATAATAATGATGGTCTTATTTCAGATTCTGATACAGGTGCTAATTTAAATATAAAATTTGATCAAGCTATATTTGATAAAGGAAAACTTTGGTTAAAAGCTTCTGGTACAAACGATGCTGATCCTGGTCAAATTTATCTAGAAGGTGGTGGTGGCCAATATGGTTGTTATTTAAAAGGTTCAGCAGATGATGGCAGTGCTGATTGGACTTTACAATTACCACAAACAGCACCAGCATCTAATGGTCAAGTATTAAGTGCAACGACTGCTGGTGTAGCAAGTTGGAGTACTGTATCAGGTACTCCAGAAGGTACAGCAGTACTTTCTACTACTAATAGTAATGAAGCTAATACTAAATTCCTTAGAGCAGATGGAGATGGAACATGTTCATGGCAGACACCTCCAGATACAACTACTCCTGCTGACAATACAGTAACAGCAGCTAAATTAGATTTATCTATTGTACAAGGTGACGTTATATATGGTACAGGTACTGATACTTGGGCTAGATTAGCTAAAGGTACAGCTTCACAAGTATTGACTATGAATAGTGGAGCTACGGCTCCTGAATGGGCAGCTGCAGCCGGAGGCGGTAAAGTCCTTACTGTTAGTGAGGTACGGATTACTGCTAATACAACCTTAACCGATGTAGATTTAACTGATTGGACAATAGGTGGTACAGAAGCTGCAGTCACACCAGTAACTGATTGTACTCATATATTGATAAGTTGTTCTCCTAGTGCTCGTATTAAATCTAATGCAACAGGTCAGGATGAAACATATAATCAAATCGGACTACATCAAACTGAACTAAATGGTAGTTCTGTTGATAACAGTTTATGTGAAAAGCAAGTCTTTACCGTAGCTGCTCCCGCTAATAGTGGAGGTAGTGCAACTGATTTACAGTTCCCATTTGATGGACATTTACAATTCTTATATCCATTAACACATTATGGTGGTTGGTCATCAGGAGCTATAAAGTTTAATACAGCTTGGAGAGCTTGGTGGGGATATAAAAACATAATAGATGTCAACGCTTATGGTAGTACAAGTTTCATTTTTACCCAATTAGATCTATCATGACAATACCTACTAACGACGTTATTAAACGATCAGATGCTGTCATATCTCTTAGACCTAATTCTGGATTTACTATGACAGAAAATGTTATAGTAGATTGGAGAGATAAAGATAATGCTCAACCATCTGAATCAGAAATTGATGCAGAATTAACAAGAATTAGAGCTAAGTATGATAATGATAAATATCAAAGAGATCGATTAGCTGAGTATCCTAGATTCAGTGAACAATTTGATAAAATTTTCCATTCAGGAATTGATGCATGGAAAGCAGATATTCAAGCTATTAAAGATAAATATCCTAAACCATAATGGCAATTACAAACACCTGGTCTATAACAAAACTAGACCGTAAAGTAGCAGACGGTTATGTCTTTAAAGTTTACTTTAATATAAAAGCAGAAGAAGCTCCTTATCAATCTAGTGCTACAGGAACAGTAGAACTTCAGAAACCAGATACATTAATACCTTATTCTGATTTAACTGAATCTCAAATTATTGGATGGGTGAAAGATAGATTAAATAAAGATTCAGCTAATACAGATTCTAATATAGAAGCAGCTTTAGCTGTAAATATAAATGAAGCGAAGGCACCGACAATAGCAAGTGGAGTACCCTGGTAAAATACTACTACCTGCTCCTAATCTTCCAAAGCCGTTAGAGCTGCCTACAATCCCCCTGAGGCAGCCTAAAGCACTTGTCCCGTCATATAAGCCTATGATCATTCCTCCGAGTGATCTAGAGGCTCCTGAAGGGGTTAAAACAGAAGAGGATGAAAAGACAGAAACACCCACACAACCTACGCTAAAAATACCGGTCATCGATATACAGATGCCGATACCGGAAACAGCAGTGGTAGTAACTGCTGTAACAACAGCTGTCATAGCTGTAACTACAACAACTATTACTCAATCTTTATTTGAACCTATTAAAAAGAAAGTTCAGAAACAACTACAATCTAAAGTTGATGCATGGAAGAAAAAGAGAAAGGAAAAGGTCTCCTCGGTAAACTTAAAGACGCCGCAGAAGACCAAGAACACCAAATCCAAATCCTCGGAACCTTCGTCAGATTAGGCGTAGTTGTCTGGAGTGGATTCATAATAACTATGAATTACGTAGAATTACCTATGATAAAGAAGGCTGGTAACTCAGATATCACGTTCGTGGCAAGTGTGTTTACCGGCGCATTAGCCACTTTTGGCTTGACCACTGGTAATTCTAATAAGGATAAAGGTCCTGTAAACTGCCCTATGGCAGCTAAAAAGAAGGAAGAATGAAAAAATTGCTACTACTCTTCCTACTGTTTTCACCCTCGGTAGCAAGAGCAGAATTGATTACGCCTCAGTTCACCCAAGGCAGTATGAACTCAACCACTACAACGACCCAAGAAATCGTGGAGGAAATAACTACCACAACTTATGGGTCTGCATTAAACAAATGGTCAGGAGACAATATAACCCACTCCTCAGCGTCTTCAGGCGGAATAGCGGATTCAGATTCGATATTCAACATGACAACAGCTGGAAGCGACTTCACACTAGAAATAGTAACAAGAGCAGCCAGTCAAGTCTTATCCGTAACAGAGATAGAAAGAGAAATCGACACTACCTCTACTACGGTATCATTATCAGTATTCTCGCAATAGGAAATCCAAGTTATGCTGAAGAGGGAGAAACCAACAACACCTCAAATCCTGTGGCAGCAGCTACAGGAAATGTTACAAATCAAGCCGTACAATTCCAAAACAATGGGGCTCCGAGTCGTCAAATCATCGGGCCAAACATATCTTGTAACGGTGCAACAATGACATTTAGCCCATTCTATATGGGCAATCATACCACTCCTTATGATGATACTATGACTCAACAAAGCTACACTGTAGCTGAGAACTGGGGTGGTCAATTAAACTTTATGGTACCCCTTGACGGTTCTCTTGTTGAACGTTGTAAAGCAGCGGCTAGTAAACAATTACAAAAAATGGAATTAGACTATGAACTAGTTAGAGTTAAAAACTGTGCTGAATTACAGCAAAAAGGGTTTATGCTTCTACCTGGTTCTAGAGTCTACCATATGTGTAGCGATGTAATACCTATATCTACATGGAAAACCGCAGAAGCTAAAGTCCTTGCTTGTAATACACCACCTAAACCTTGGTGGAAACCATGGCATAAACCTAAAGAAACTTGTAAAAAAATGAGCACTACATCAGATCAACGTGAAGCTTGGATGAAAGCTAACGGCACAAAAGAAAAAGAACCTGTAAAAGAAACTAAAAAGGAAGATTCTAAATCATGACAACAGCAGTCAGACCTCAAGCTAGAATAAAAGGACCAGGATTACGTAAACCTGGAACAGCTAGACAATTAGCTGCCGGTTCAAGTAGCGCTAATACAGCACTTACTACAACATGTGAGCGTATATCTATCCACTGTGTAGCACAACCATGTCGCTATGCAATTGGTACAAGTGCTCAGACCGCTAATGGCAATACAAGTCATTTCATTGCAGCAGGAGAACGTCTTGAATTAGATGTACCTCTTGAAGCTAACATAGCTGTAATAAGAGATGGTGGCACTGATGGCACTATTGAACTTACAGAATTCGACAATTACCTCTAACCCCCTATAAATCAATGGTCTTAATAATCAAACCCATCCTTTTCGCCTTCTTGAAATCAGATTCAGTTAAGCAATTAGTAGTAGATTTACTTACTGCATATGTAAAACGTACTGATAACAAGCTTGATGATAAGGCTTTAGAAATTGTAAAAGAAAAACTATTCTCTTAAAAGTATGCCAACTACTAGAAAAACTTGGGCTCAAGAAGTTAAATCTTCACAAATGAGAAAAGTAAAGAAACTAACTGATGCTGGTCTGCATAAAGAAGCATCAGAGTTATTTAAAAGATTATTCCCTGGAATTTAAACCATGGCAACAACAATTAGTGAAGACGGTTCTAAAAAAGAACGCAAAAACACAAATAGAGGTCATGTAGCTTGGTCTTTTCCAGGTAAATCAGAAAAAGAAACAGATTTAGAAAAAGTCATTAAAACTAAAAAGACTAAAAAACAAACGATAGATGACATTCTAAACAGTATAAACCAATGAGGAAAGCATAATGGTAAGAGCTAAAAAACAAGCCGAGTATCACTGGGATAAAGGTGATGTCTCTTGGTCTCCAGCACCACCTTCTAAAAAGAAAAAGGAAAAGAAAACTGAAACTCTACTTGAAAGATTAAAGAGACAGAAAGAAGAGAAAGAAAAACTTATTGAAATGATGTAATGGCAAAGAAAGCCGCAGAAAATAAGTTTAATGAGTTACATAACCTCGTTACTACTGAATTCCTTAAACGGGTCAAGAGTGGCGAGGCTACTACTCAAGACTTAAAAGCCGCATGTGATTGGCTTAAAACAAATGATATCACAGGTATTGCCTATGAAGGTAATCCATTAGATAAATTAAATAAAATCCTACCCAAAGTTGATCCAGAACTTGTCCATAGGAGGATGTATGGCACCAAAACGAGCGTCTAAGCCTGGAAAAACTTCTCAATATTATCAATCTGAAGAAGGTAAAGCTTCATATGAGAAGCAGAAACAGAAACAAAAAAAGATTAACAGCACTCCTGCTAAAAAAGAATACCGTAAAAACCTTGCACGTAAACGTCGGGAACTAGGTATTATGGGTAAAGGTGGTAAGGATGTGAGCCATAAAAAAGGCAGACTCTCGTTAGAAATACCTAAAACAAACAGAGCCAGAGGAGGGGCTAAAAGAAAATAATGGCAAAAGGAACTTGGAAAGAGCCTGTTGGCGCAGAACTTGTAGCGCCTTTTCTTAATAAAAATGGTTCATTTAAGCCACCAAAAAGACAAGCTTTTGAGTCCTATTGGGCTTTTAATGAACGATATAAAAGAGCTAGGAAGCTTTATGATCAGTATAAAGGTCTTTCACACGGCTCTGAGGTAGGTAATAGACAAGCAATTAGACAACATAAACTAAAGATAAAAGAAATAGCACAGTTAAGAAATAAAATAAATAAGTTAGCTTTAGCAGATGAATCTAATATGTATGCTGCTAGTTTATCAATAAAAACACTAGGAGAACGCTTAAACAAATTAGAAAAATCACTAAAAATTAAACCTTCTAAAATACCTACTACTCAAAAAGGTTTCTTACAATTACGTGAGAAGCCATTAACAGGTAGTTCTTTAGAAGAAACTTCTGAAGTAGATAACAGTAGATCTGGTTTACAACCTAGTGTTATAATACAAAAGCCAGAAGAAAAAGAAAAAGATGAGGATGATAACACAGTATCTACAGTAAAACCTAATTTAGTACCAGCAGTAGTTAGCTTATACCAAAACAAAGGTAATAAAAATGGGATTGTAAATACTTCTGATAAGGATAAGCTCCCAGTAGAAACTAATGAAGAAGCTACTTTAGTAAGTGAATTAAGAGCTTTAAATAAAATTAAATCAGGTAATGTCCGAGGTTTAGCTTCTTCTAATGTTACACTCAGGATAATGAACAAAGAACAGCAATTGTGGAAGTTACGTAATCCTGATATACCTTTCCCAAGCTTTACTGGACGTGATACAATGAGAGTTGGGTATGGTAGTAACCAGGAAGTCAGAGATTACACAAAGAAGAGCCCATTACATAT
>VTLG01011201.1_pt1 | contig 31922 bp, 51 predicted proteins | sample 4694571 | NCBI WGS metagenome assembly VTLG01 (sample SAMN12604809, study PRJNA352737) | marine metagenome | biome: ENVO:00000447; feature: ENVO:00000209|ENVO:00000569|ENVO:01000036; material: ENVO:00002151; isolation source: viral sequences binned using virsorter ...
TCTTACTTGACCTCGTAATGAAGCGTCTTTCTTATCATCTTCATCATCATCAGCGTCCTCTTTTTCCTTGTCTTCGTCTTCGGCTTTAGACATTTCACGTTCATGTCGATCTTCCTCGTCCTCTGCACGTTTTGATTTTCTAGACTTTTTGGATTTCTTAGAATCTTCTTTCTCTTCCATCCATTCTTTTTGCTTGTCTGTCAAATCAAGTTTGTCAGGGTCTTCGGCTTCGACTTTTTTCTTATCTTCGTCTTCTTCTGCGTATAAATTACGTTTCATGTCGTTGGCTTTTGTTAATTTTTTGGGTTTATGAGAAGTATCTTGTTTGTATTCATCTTCTGTCACACCAACTGTTTTCTTCTTTAATAGTTTCTTTTCTGTAATATTATCTAATGACTCCTCTGATATATTGGCTTGGTCTGTATTAGTGGAAGTATTTTCCTCTTTTATTGTATTAGATTCACCACACTCTGAGTAACAAATTGCTAGTGCTTTCTCGTCTATGGCTGTGCCATTCTCTGCTTTCTTTTTAACACATCTTTCAACACACTCATTGGCAGCGATAATAATCTCTTTACCACCTGTCTTTATGGTTGTAAATTTACCACATTTTGATCTACTTGCCTGAACACGCTTCAACTGTGATAGGCATGTTTGTGAGCCACCTGCACACCTTCCTTTGATTTCTGCCTTTGAAATACCATACGCTGGATCAGCAACGGCTGCTACGTGAGCTCCTGTAAAGGAAGTAATAAGTGACTGTCCATCTATAACTTTCTCATCAATATTATCAAATACAATACTTGGTGATACAAAATTAACCTCACCACGCTTTAAAATCTCTGCAGCCTTTTTGTTTGTTATCTCTGCTAGTCCCCATGCCTTGCCTGATCTATCTTCTATTCCAACCTGAATGATATCGCCAACCCTGTATTTCTCTTGCTGCACCATTAAATCATCACCACTTGATGCTGAGGGATGGTCAAAATTATTTGTGAGAACAAATGGTTTGCCTATGAATGAGCCTAGATTCTTGCGTAAGGCTTCTTCAGTAACACCCCACCTGTTCATATTGAGGGTTGCGTCTAATAGGAAAAATTTAATGAAATACTTATCGTCATTCTCAAACTCTATGATTGCCATGAATAAAATCCTCTACTACATATAATGAGAACTATCATAACTGATTAAGCCATTTTCTGACTAATTCAAGACTTGCCTTCTTATTCTTTTGTTTTGTGAATTTCTTAATCCATTCATAGTCTGTATTCTTTTTCTCATCATCTAAATTATACCGTAATGGTCTAATGCCTGTATCGTCTGATGGCTCAAAATTAGGATTATTAATTTGCCATTCTTCGTTTTGTTCCATAGTTTTTACGATCAAGTCCATTTTCTTTTGTGTGAGTTTTTTCTTGTCCTTTTTATTAAAATTCTTTCTTTGCCTATCTGTTAACTCATCTCTTTTCTTAACGTCCCTCTTGCTTGATATGTCCGTTACAACCTGACCTGTTAGTTGGTCAACGTAATAACATCTGCAATTTGGGTGAGTGTCATCTGGAATAACAGGACGTAATGGATCATCTATTTTAAAGGCAATACCTGCCAACTGCAAACATATCTTATCGTCAACTCTATTATCTCGTTGAGTAGTGAAAACAACTTTTGGCTGTTTTTCTTGATCAAGTAGATCAAAGACACTAACTGCGTTCTTTATCGCTAGTAGTTTTTTCTGTGTCAGCATTTTTAATCATTTTATCTAAGTCTTTTAGTATTTCTAATTTCTTTGCGTCTAGGGCTGATTTAATAATTTCGTTGTCTATGGTCTTTGCTGTTGCTGGACTGTTAGTCATTGTTTTGTTAATCTGTTTATTTACCATGTCCTGTGGTGAATGGATAGGAACATTAACACCCTGCTGGTCGATTTGTTCTTTTGGTGCTTGTGCCAACTCAGTCTTAAATTCTTCCAAGTTTAGTAATTCTAATAATTGGTCATCAGGCATATTTGGGAAGATTCCTTTAATGCGTAATACTGAATCAACGAGGTCAAACCATGACTCTACTATAATTGGCTCAAACTCTGCCTTTACTCTGACCTTTTCTAATATGTCACCCATACCCATTTTTCTTAAATTGCGTTCATACCACTGCTGTGAAACTAATTCGCTGACCCAATCTCGTCTTGACTTTACTACACCCTGCAAGAAGAACTGAATCTTACCGATTAATGTTGCCCTGTTCTGATCCTCTTCACGTCCCAATAATGCACTAGGAACTGCAAAGTTACCAATGATAATTCTTTCATAAAATGAAGCTAGGTCAACCATCTCTCGTATTTTTGGCTCTAGGTCTAAATTCTTAAATTCAACTTCATCGTTTGCGTCCACAGTTATGGCGTTAAAAGCTCCAGCATTCAATGAATCAAGAAGTGTGTTTGCGTCATTCTCAGCATCGGCTTTGCTTCGACCCATCCGTTTCAAAATAAACATTCCATATCCTGCCCATGCACTTGTTGTAACTTCAGGCATATCATATTCTACAATTCTACGCCATGCTCTTGCTGCACCAACTACTCTCTGAACTTCCGAGTAACCATACCACATAGTCCTTCTGCGAGGGCTGTCAGGTCTATTAACACAATAAATCATCTCTTCTGGAACTAACTCATCTGATGGGAATGTTGTTATGACTTTCTCTAAACCCCATGTCTTTTGGTCTAGGAACACACGTCCCAAATCTCTTGGGTGGATAATCTTTAATGCCTTTGGTAATCCTGCACCCTCGAACACAATAACACAGCGACCAAACACTATTGTCATTGTAATTGCGTCCTTTAGTTTCTTTTCAAAATTTATCTTTTTATCATAATGTATTAACTCGTTTAACTCATCTTCATATTTTTTTAATTCTTTTTTCTTTTGGTCATCGTCCATTCCGTTATCATCTACTAATTCGAATGTTGGCTTGATACCATTACCAAAAGTATATTCAACTAGCTTGTCAATTGTCGCACCACATACGGAACTACCCCATGCGTCTTCAAAGTATTCCAGCTCGGCATCTGTGTAGGGTGGATTAGAATACATATTGAGTTGTTTTGAAGCGTCCAGCCTTTTGGAAGCACTTGCATAAACAGTTCTAACTGATTCAGGATATGACTTGTTAACAATAGTTCTATGTTTATTTGATTTAATTGTAGGTTTTTTTGTGGAAGACTTCTTCTTTACTGCCATATAGTAAAAATAAAAAGGGAAGATTAAAGAGAAGTAACTTTTACTTGTTTAAAATATTATCACACATGTAGGCGATAGTTTTACCAAATTTTGGAAGCCCTGATACCTCATTTTTAAGGTGTTCCTGCACCCTCTTTAATTTTCTAAATTGCTCCTCACTTAAGTTTATTTGGTGTCGTTCCATAATATTTATGAAAATACATTACATATTTATATTTATCTAAATACACGAATAATCATGTCCCAGCAAGAAAACCTGCTAGTCGAGAAAACAACCCTTGTCAAGAATAACGAAACCTTGAAAATGAAGGCTTCACCATTCGCAAAGGGCTATCGTATTGAAGTCACATTGGCTATCAATCCTGACAACCCTATCGACTTGGATAAGGCATTACTACCTCTTGAGAAATCAGTGGTAAGACAAGCAGTAAAAGGATTCAGTGACTTTATCTCTGCACCTGTAAGTGAGGGTGGCTTGGGTGGTCATATCATAGTTGATGAGGAGTAATCAACTTCCCTTTTTCTTTTTTAATTTTTCAATCTTCTCTTGTGCAGCCTTTATCTGACGCATCTTCCTATCTCGTTTTTTATCCAACTTGGTTAGTTCGATAACCAGCCTGTCAAATCGAGCCTGAACATCATGTGTCATTTTTTTTATCATCATCCTCTTTATGTTCTTCCAGAAAGCACATTGCCATAACACTAATCTTTCTAAATGTATGATTATCTTTTTCTTTTATTTCATTATTTTTTGCGAATGCAAGTTCAAACCAGCCCATAATATTCTTATAATCTTCAATCTTTAGCTCTATTTCTAAACTCATGGCATCCTCACCTCTCGTCCTAATGATGTGGCGTAGTTGGGAATTGCTGTGCCATAAATATCTTCAGGCTCTGTTGTGAATTTCTTACTCTTAATTGTCTGCTGTTGAAAGAATCCATCCTCAGCTTTAATGTACGCACGACCAATAAAACATGCCAACATGAGAGCCATAACTGTATCATCATGCTCTGTGCCTTCAGCCCTGTAACTCACGTTTCCTGCTTCTGTGATATGCTCACTAAATATACTGATCTGCCTCTTTAATTCTTCAATGTGCTTGTTAGTCTTTGTGGGGAATTTTATCCTGTTCTGCTGGAACATCCTTGCCATCCAGATAACCATTTGATTCTTGGGCATCACACGTCCAGTGTTTATCTTAGATTGATCCTTGACCTGTGCTGTAGTAAATGTTGGAAGTACATTTGGGATTCTATGCCTATATTTTAACTCCTCATAGACATGCTCACCTGTGTTATTTATTTCGACCACGTAAAAATTAAAAGGTTTTTTCTCATGAATCTCGGCAATTAATTCCTCGACCTCAATGTATTTTCTTCCTATCCAAGTCTTGACACCCAGCACATATATGCTGTCATTCTTAATCTCAATACCAACGAATGCAAAACTATCTCTTTGCTTACCTGAGTCTATACCTGCTATTCTCATTTTTTTGTCTCTTTATACATAAGTTCAATAACTTCGCCCTGCTCTCTTACAACTTCCATTACATAATCAAGTAAGGCTTGCTGCTTCTGGAATAAACTATGAAGTGATTCTATTTCAATTTGGCATGATTCTTGTGCTACTGCCACTTGTAACAGGGTTGGTAAGTCCTCTGGGTTAATTTTTATCTCTTTCAATACTCCTCTGCCTCATATTCCTCTGTTGAATCGTCAGTTATAACACCAAAGATACTGTTTCTTGCACTCGTGAATTGGCAGCGATATTCCTGATCGACATCTATATCTGTGCGTTTAAGTTCCTCTTCCATCTCTTCACGAGTGTATATCCAGCCTATGGCATTGGTGTAATCATAATGTAATTTCTTGTAATCATTCTCAGATATGCTAATATCATAAAAAAATCCCCTCTGTCCACGAGGTGTTGATACTAGGAATAGGTCTGATTTGTTGGTCATCACGATTGGCTCTATTGCGTCCAATACCACGCTGTCATCTACCAAACCAAAATGTGCTGCCTCGTCAACTATAATGGCTCTAATCTTAGTATCACCCCTAATTGCTTCTGAATTAGATGGTAAACCCTCTATCACTGAGCCATTCTTTAACGTGATTAGTAGGTCATTACCCCCACCCTCTAGTGCTCCTGATATTGGTTTAAACAATTGTCTGAGCCTACCCATCACTTTTTTCGAGGTTTTCTCTCTCGTTCCAGCGATGATCATCACCCTACCCCCCTCATATTTGTGGAACATTTGGTATTGAACTATCCTTAAACATATTTCTGTAAGCCCAATCTGTCGTGATTTGTTCACATGGAATTTGAGATGATTAGAGGACATTGACTGTTTAACTAGATCGTCCTGATGTGGCATAAACTTCATGGGTTGCAATGTGGCTGGGTGTTTAGGCAGTCCCACTCTATGCGAGAAACAGCAGTTCTTTTTTTCGTTTAATTTACCACAAAAAAACTTTAGTTTCTTTATATCCTCAGTTATGTCTTCCTCAACGACATCGTGGTCAGTTTGGAAGCTTGGATAAATGTCCTGAACTTTGTATATTTTTCGTTGCATCTTGCTCTATTACCTCCTGCGTGGCACTATAATATGTGGATAACAGTGGCTGAATCGCTGCTATACTGTCAAGTATTCTTTGACGTTTTGAAGGGTCTTGTTCTCTGTGATAATTTTCCCATGAGAATTTTAAGGCTGTTTCCAACTGATCTATTCTCTCTAGGTGTTGTTCCCACAGCCCATTCTTTTGTAGTTCAAATTTACGCTTCTCTGTAGTTGATTTTAACTTGCCTTTAATACGGTAAAACGTCCTGATTTCCATCTTCTTCTTTGTTTCTTGGTGGGAACGTATCCACGCAAGGGACTCCTTTTCGTTTAATTTCATTACAATGGTCTGCATGACCAAAATTTCACTGTCATTTAAGGGCAATTTCTATTCGTAAATTGTCAGTTTTACTGTCAATATAGAACTATTTTTTTCCATTTTTCCATTTTTTGATATAATAGATCGTATTAGCGAAAGCATTGACCCACACTCCTATGAGTATGGCTACCTCAACCTCCAATTTTTTTTGCCTTTTTACCTGTAAAGTTTTCCCATCTTAAAATGATAGCATCAACGTATTCAGGATCAATTTCTACACCATAGCAAACTCTTTTGGTTATTTCACACGCAATTAACGTTGAGCCTGAGCCTAGATATGGGTCTAATACCACCTCGTCTTCTAATGAATAGTCCTTAATTATCTCGGCTAACATTTTTACAGGTTTTTGGGTGGGGTGTATTCTGTCTTTTAACTCAGTCTTCCTATCCCCTGCACGTAATAGTCCTGACCATAAATGACGATATATTTTGGCTGATTTCCTATTAGTAAGATTTGTCCACATTAATTCGACATCTGAAAAGGTATTGTGATCATGACCAGCACCCTCTTTTTTATCCCATACAAGCCAGTGAGAGCTAACTGGTAGTTTATCTGTATAATGATTAGCACCGAACAATATCACAGTTTTTGCCAAATTTAGTAGAAATTCAGGGCTGAATGGTTTATCATCACCCACAATTTGTTTGTATTTTCTTCTATGAACGATTCCGTTAAATGTGCTTTTTTCTTCTGTGTGTGCAACAAACCCCATTTTGGCACTTCTACCAATCACACCATCCTGTTTTCCCTCTGCTAGTTTGGAAACAATACTTATGCCATAAGGGGGGTCTGTGAATAATAATTGTGGTTTCTTCTCAATGATTTTATCTATATCCTTAGTTGCGTCCCCACATACTATCTTATGTTTTCCCAATTGGTATATTGCACCTTTTTTGGATTTTGGTTTAGTTGGTGGTAATGGGATATCATCGAGTGTTGAACTTTCAAATTCCATATTAAATTTTTTTTCTAATACCTGCTCGAACTCTTCTTTTGGTTTAGCCATTAGCTTTGAGAATAGGTCTAATTTACCAGCATCAAACAGAGCCTTGAACTCCTCTGCGTCTTTATTCTTGTCATGCTCACCACGTAGTTTATTCATTATCTGCCTGAGCATCTTACCATCCATTTTATTGACATTTATGACATAGGCAGGGATTGAATCCTCACCCATTTTTTCATAAACTCTAACCCTGTGTTCACCGTCTAGTATCTGCATATCCTCGTTTAGTATTACAGGCGAGAGGTTACCAAACTTTTTAATCCCTTTACTCAGGGCTTCCATTTGGTCTTTGGATACTACATTGGGATTCGTTTCGTCAAATTTAATATCAGAAATTGATACTTTTTTTACATTAAATTCTTTAAGTTTCACTAAAAAATAAAAGAGAATTTGAAGATTTAAGTGTAATCTTCAGGGTTTTCTATCTTGCTCTGTCGTTCTTTGAGTTTTTCTTGTGCCACTGTGGCTCTTCTGTTTTCTTCATATTTTTTGTATTTTGGGAGTGTCCATCTTATGTCCATTGGGTTTCTGAGCATCCTGCCATAGACATACTCGTAACTTCCACAGACTGGGCATCCGAAGGATGGGCTGCCTATTCTTTGGAAGCATTTTCCACAGTTGACTGTATCTTGTTCCTGAAATTGATTTACTACTTCAGGGTTTGCGACTTCTCGTTGTTTGACTAATGGTCTATCACATTGAGTGCATTTGTCTGTGTTGTGCTTGTAACAGAAAAGTGGTCTTTCAACCATCTTGTATTCTACTAATGCAGTAAAAGACAATATGTCATCTTCTTTGTATGATTTGTTGCCTCTTAACACCTTAGTCATTTTGGCTTCTGAATCGTGGACTTGTCTTTTGTGCTGTCGTATTATGGCAGCTTGTTTTCGCTTGGCTTCCTCTATCATTCGAGCAGCCTCGTAAGGATGATCTTTTTGATATAGGTCGTCTCGCTTTAATCCACAGCAGTAGCAGGTGCAGTTTTTGCGATGTCCCTCTAGAGCATAAGGGTATAATTCCCTTAGTTTTTTGTGTGTTATCATTTTCATGTTCTTAATTACCCCTTCTTGTGGGTATTATTAAATGTATTTAGATAAATACATTATTATATGCCTAGAATACGCCTACAAGGTAATGAAGCCAGTATATACGTGTGATAACTGTGGCAATGAGAAGGCAGATCACATCACCCATAATATGGTAGAACTGGATCACTTAGTGATTCTAAAGCAGTTAGTTAATGGGGATGATTTGAACTTTGAACAAATTGGCACAGTCGCATTTAATCTATTCCATGAGGAAGAAGATTAACCCCCCCCTCTTTTTTTTATTATGTATTTAGATAAATACATTTATTAATCCCAAAAATATGGGGTAGTTTAATGACAGACAAAAACAGAGCCATTATCGGTTTGAGTATTGGGGAACTAAACCAATTACTAAACCAATTTGTCAAACTAGCAGAACAGAGATGTTCTCAGGATGATGACTTACTCGAACGAGACGCACAAAGGGAACTACACAGAGGAAAGAACGTAGGCAAAGAATGGACATCAGTATATGAGCAAATACAAGCAAGAGCAGACAAGATGTTTGGCATAGACATGAGACACAAAGTCAACGGTCAAATAAAGATGAAAAAGAAAGCCTACCTAGACAAAAGACATAAGGAGTTCATGCAGAGATATATTTACGACCACAGCACAGACGCACGAAAAGACAGACGAGCATTATTGAAGACACTCCATACAATGCAGTATCACATAAAGTTCCCAGCACTTGCAACTGCAAAAAGTGAACGATTGGTTATCACAAGATAACCCTTACCTTCTTTTTTTTATTTTTGAATAGATTAGCATGGCTATGTTGATCATTGGTATTACTTCAATCAGGTCAACACCATAGAGGAAAAAATCTAGCACAGGATTAATGTGGCTAATCATTCCCATTTGCAAATACAAATCTGCGTTCCATATCATGTGTGGTATCTGAATGTAGATTATGATTGCAGTTACAAACAGTGACTTTGTTGTATGCTTGTCATACCATGTCCAGAATTTATTCCAATAACTCATCTACATTTGTCAAGTTTGCCGTCTAAAAAATCACACGACTTGGGATTCCATACAGGATTAGGATAACCAAAACCATCTTCACCATAAATTCTTACAACCATCTGTATGTCCTCATCTGTAATTTGTTTTATGTTGGAAGAAAATGGATCAATGCTTGGAAACATTATTGAACGATCTGCACATGGGTTTTCATTAAGTGATTTACAATTATCATCAAGCGTTTGATAGTGTGCAAGTCCTAACGTATGCCCAAACTCATGCAATAGAATGTTGTATATTGCTTCCAAAGGCAGGTGTTTTTGCTCAATCTTCTTGGAAACAGATGGATTCTCACCACCAATCGTTATTGTGATCTTGGTATTTTCATAGTTGTGAATCCATGTTGTGATGTAGGAATACTTGTGTTTTGAATTGGAATAATCAAATGAGGTTGTCCCCAATGTTTTGCCACTTGAGAATTTTTCAAAGGTCATAAAAATATCACAGTTGGGGAAATCTCTTGGTGTTTTATTATCATGTGATTCAAAGGGATATTGGTATATGGGAAAATTCCAATCGCCACCTGTTTCCTGCACTAGAGTATATTCCCAATTATTAATCGCTGATCTCGTCAAGTCGTATATTTCATCATGATATTCCGTGTAGTTTGGGTCTGCTTCCATAATGCAGACGTTCGGATTTTCCTTTAGATACAAACCCAACGTTTCATAATAATCTGCATGAACAACAACTGCAAAAAATGCCCAAATAATGAACACCCATACAAGTGCATATATCGCTATGGTGTAGTTCAATCTGCCTGTTTGCAGATATGTTCAAGTAAACAACTCTTGCAGCCAAATTCTATTTGGTCATGATTATCATGACAATTGCAGTTACAAGCCATTTTTTCGTCTTAATAGCCATCTTTTTACAAACTTATAAACTCGTGGATTCCACCTGCGTTTGCCATACTTGTCAGTAATTCTTTGAATATCATAATCATTAAGATGTAGTTGCCCATTATATTGAAACCACATCACACTGTTGTCATTATTTGCATCGTGTGTGAGACCAAGACTATGCCCTATCTCATGTATTAGAACATGCACCATATTATACGTCCTGATTCTTGTTTTAGTCCCAAGTGAATAGAGATCAGGAAATGCGTCATGAGCATTGACAGACTTGCCATTTAGTGACCACAAATATTTCTCATTAAAGACAATCTTGCCTGCTTTTGAGGTCTTGGGGTAATAGGCGTATGCCAGCACACCGTTTTTTAGGTAGTCATCATCTTGTTGTCTTACAAAATTAATGTAAATGTCAGGGGTTTGACCCCTCCTGACAGATTTTAATTTTACTGGAATTTCAAAGTTCCATGTTGACATTGCCAAATTTGTGGCAAGTCGTTCTTTAGCTCTACCTTCAATGTCTTCACTATCTCTTTGTAAAGCATAATAGACAACCTGTTTATCCCATTTATGATCCCACGATGTCTGATCTTCCTCTGAAAATTCTAGCTCACCGTTTTTCTCACGAACATAACAAATTGCCATAAATAATAATAAAAAAAGAAAGGATATAAGAAAATTTAACTCACAATGTTAAATCGTTCTCGTATTTTTTCCTGCACCTTGTTCATATCAGCCTGAATCAGGTTGTTATGAGCATGGCGATTCTTATACTCCTCAATCATTTCATGTGTCATCCATTGACCTGTTGGCTCTAACTCATTCCCTGAATGATCACCAAAATAAACATCTAGTTTATTGTCTCCATTTGGTGGATCAATTCCATAAATCGAGTAGAGTCCTCTACGATTGAGGCGTTCGTTCACGAGAGGCTGATCGACTATCTCTTCGATAAATCCTCTACGATCTTTTGTCTTGGCATAAGTGCCACGACAATAGACAATGTCGCCTACTTGTAATTCCATACAAATAGGATGTATTTATCGATATTTATAATATGCGATCTACTCGTTCCTATGCTTAATCATATCAGCAGAGGCTATTCCTAGAATGGCAATTATTGCTGCAGCAAAGATGTCAGGTGATAATACTTCAATCAACCCACCTAGTGCAACTAAGCCTGTTCCACAAGCGAGTGCTAGATACCTTAATTTTCCTGTTTCCATATTACCAAAATGCAATCCACTTGAACTTAAGAAGTGGTTGTCTCATTTCCAATGCGAGGTCTTTTCTGACTAGCATGTGATCATACCAATCAGCAATGTCTATGCCTAGCATGTCACCCTTCTTCATGTCTTTTGGAAGAACGACTGTCAACGTCTTAAACCAATTAAAATCCTCAAGCATTTTTTTAACTTCAGGAGTGACATTATTGGTCATATGTTTAGGTGTAATGCCGATTAATTTTGCAACCTTAGCCACGTTGTAGGTGGTTTCCTCTAAGATGTATGCCATAAGTTTCTCAAATTCCCCTACCTTCTGACGGATATCCTGCTGTTTCTCTGCATGAATCATCTTTGCTTCTGCAGATTTCACGTCCTCTATCACTTTTTTACACATCTCATCAGTGTAGATTTCATCAACTGCTTCTGGGATTGTGGAGTAACGATAATATTTTTTAACTTGATCTTCTAACAAACTACCCATATCTTTGCACAGGTTAGCTTGTCTGATTAACATCTCGGTGAATGGGTTTTCATAAGGATCATGTTCTTCCTTTTGTTTTTTCTCTTTTAGACTGATGTCATAATGTGTTGTATTAGGCTCTTCTTCGATTTTTTCAATGGCAACAGTGTAATGTTTTCCAAGTCTAACTATATCGCCACACTCACACATCTTTTCAAACTGATCGCCTACAAAATCATGCTCATGAGCTCTCACATTGGTAGAGCCTAATTTACTTCCAAATTCACTGTGTTTTTCGTTTTCTGTAAAAAGGTCATAAAATCTTTCATTGCGAACATACTTTATGCCATTTTCTATTAACTTTGCATTGATATAAGTAGCAAGATCTGTTTGTTTTAAACCTTTAATCAATCCTTTTTTAATCAGTGGTCTTGACACGTTAATTAATTCCTTCACTAACTCTGTTTTTGTTGAATAATCTCTGTCACTAATATCCTGCAACTTTGATAAAATTGTGTCGTGGTGTTTCTTTAAATCTTCAATATTCTCATCCATAATTATTGTTAAAAATCACTATATATGAGGATGTTGAATTAATCTGAACAGTCCAATTCACCACCACAGCAAAAACATTTCTCATGGCAAGGCTGTATTTTTCCCATAATTTCACCACAACGTGGGCATATTATTTTCTCTGTGTTGTGAGTAAACACCTGTGAAGACATACTAATCTGTGTGGGTATTACAACTGTATAAGGGAAGTATTATAGATGTATTTATTAATCGCAGTATGTAGACATTTTTCATGCCTGAACTATGGACATCTGATAGACGTGAAGTGTTTTGCATGATTTCGCTTCATGCCAAAGTCTGTGGTTTAGCGATAAAAACACCAGTAGGTTTTCATGCTAAAAACGTAGGGGTTTGTAAGGATTCCCTCCAGAGTCCATTGTTTTCCAACTATGTTTTCCTACTGCGATCTTCCCAGAGGTGGGACGAAGCATTTGAAATTCATTTCATATTCTGACAGAACGAAAGTGTGTCAACACATTCATACGTCCCACCTCACAATTTTTGAATCGCACTATTATAGGATTGAAACATCAAAACCAATGAATATGTGTAACAGAGTGAGTTTCGACTATGACCTCTGCACATTTTTTTAATAAATTAATTCTTGTTCAAACCACATTACACGCTTAATTAGGTTATGTTCCTGCTCTATGTCAATGGGATCGACAAAATCAGTTATTATTTTATGCAGCACCTCATGAGTTATTGTTGACAGAAGGTTAGGCATGCACTCTGAGTGTGGACTTGTGTAAACCACAATCCTATTTGTTTCCCCAAAATACTCACCATAATCACCCTCTCCTGACATCAAACGAAAATCCATTGTTGCTGGTGTTTCCATAATATCTATTACACCCTTTCATATAATTTTACTATTCTTCCGTTGATTTTGGACTTACCTGTCAGCTTAATCCTTTTGGCAGTAAGTAAATCTTGAATCGCCTCTCTGATTCTTCTATCCTTTGTGTATTTGAAATTTTTATCCTTGTTGACCTGTGCAGTTATCTGTGTCGCAAATACAGATTTTTTCTTTGGTATTTCCTGAAAGACAACCCAAACTTTCTCAGTGATGGTCATTGATTCTTCATAATCTTCCCACCACTCAACTTGCTTCTTTGGGATTTTATTTATACTGCGATTTTTTAACTCCATACTAATCATGTCCAAATATGTCGTTATTGTAAGGATCAAATGTCACTGAAATAGTGCCTGTCCTAGTTGGTCTGCGTGGACTTGATTCAATGTAAGAATCTACACCCTTGCTGTATGATTTTAGAAATGTCCCTGTGTTTGCCAAGATAACTTTTCTTTGATAGAATGAATTATGATAATATGAATAGCCCATGACTTCCTGACTTGCTGTCCATGTTCTGTGAGTATGTCCCATTAAACTGACATCAATATTCTCAAACCCTGCTGTTATGTCCTCAAGTCGATTGATTGTTCCACCTTGTCGCATACCTGCAAAGCCACCATGATGAGCAAGTATCTGATAATCTTTGAGTGTTTTTTTCTTATGCTTTACTCTCACATGGACAATTCCCATTCTACCGAGATATTTTTGGTTATACAAGACTTTGTTAAAATTATTAGGATCGACAGGATTGCAGAAATCTCTGATGAATCTTCTTTGATTGATTGTTTTCCACTCGTGGTTTCCTGATAACATTCCCCAACATTTGTCTGCAATTTTTGCCCACTGTTCCACAAAATAATCAATCTGTTCTTCTGTGGTCATTCTACTTCGTTCTACTGTTTCAGGATTCCACCGTTTGTCAACTGAACCCTGAGCCCAAGCCATCACATTGTCAATATAATCGCCCATGCCCAGCGTCCAAACATCAGGTCTTTTGAATATCTTCAATAGTGTTCTTTCAAATTTTTCCTTGTCAAATCCTCTATTCCCTGCATGGACATCACCAACAGGTCTAAGAGTGAATGTGTCATCAGGTTTATCCAAATGGATTTCCACACGATTAAATTCCAACTATCCTGCCACCTCTAATTCCTTTAACCAATTTTTTTTGCAGCGTCTTGTTCTCGGTCTAGTTCTAAGTTTTGTTTTACAACATACACACCTGATACCTTCCTGTGTAAAGAAAAAACCACACACAGAACAATATTTCTGACCATTATGATAACGAATTTTATTTGGTGGTAGTGTTGCCTTGAAATTTTGACATATTCCTTTGCAACTATTTGTCATGCTGTATATTTCCTGTTAAGGATGTCGAGATATAGTCATACTCATCTCTAAATTTTACGTCTTTGTCAACTATTTTATCAGCCCTAGAGAGCCATAATACACCCTGCATAGTAATAATTTGTTCATTTTTCGTTTATATCACCTATGGCTACTATTTTTTGAATAAATGAAAGTACAATGAACGCTGATAGATCGCCATAGCAATTTTTAAACCCTGTAAATTTTGCTAATGATTCGTTAATGGCAAACCATAGTAGCCCTGCTCGTGTATAACGTTTGTTTCTTTCTCTTGTTTTCTTTGTAATAGATTCAGGACTGTCACATATTCCATGTATCGCTGCACCGTCCAATTCGATGTAAATTTTTTGACCTTGTACGTCCACAACAATATCACAGTTGTTAATTTGATAGCGTGCTTTGTCAAGATATAATTTACGAACAGCCATATCTTCCTCAATTACCCTACCACATCTGTCGCAGATGATAAGGAAAACATTTCGTTTAAACGGAAAATACATCTCTGCTAAAGCCATGCATATCTGATCTAGTTTTTCATCATCAGAATTTCTTTCCGATTTTCTCTGCTTACTTCGTATGATTCCCTTCTTGCCCTTCATTGGGAAATCTCACAGTCTGCACAGAGTCTCTTTATTTTTCGTGGTGGTGGCAAGACCACTCCACAGACCTTGCAATATACTTCTTTACTCGCCATGTCCCTTAACAAGTCGGTGTAAGGTCAGTTCGCACAAACCATCTAGACTGTCAGGGAATCTCTCTTGGCATTTTTCACATTCCATGAACAACCTCTTCCATTGCATCAGGTAAATTGTATAGGTGTCTATTTTTACGCTTTTTAGCTAAACAATTTTGACAAATTAACGAGTCCCCAAGCTTGCCAATTTTCTTAGTATCACTACAATGAACACATTTAACATTCACATACTCTCCATACTTTGGGATTCCTTTCATTCTACACTTGATACAGAAAAAATGTTTAATTGATCTGTTGTTTTGTCGTTTTAATTCAAAGTCTGTTAATTTATTCTGACATGCAAGATTAACACAGTTGTCTGAGTGAGATATACCTACGTTCATCACATTGGAGCACCCTTTGGTTTTGTTTTGAGTGGCACTCTTCCCTGCACACCACAGTATGAACACTGTTTAACAAGTTCGATTTTTTTACCACTGACCTGTTCAACCGTGATGATATTTTCCAATTTAACTCGTGTTAAACAGTTACGACACCAGCGTCTTCTACTCTTGTCTTGCGTAGCTAGTCTGCGTTTTTTCATATAATCACCCTTAGACATGGGGGTCTTTTTATCAACATAATCACTTTTTGTTAACCAAACCATTAGTAATTTCCCCAATCAATGTGTTCTTTCTTAATATGTTCCTGTAATTTTTTTGCAGACATAGCCTTACGTGTCATTGGATCACACTTTGGACACTTGACCATCTTTACAGGCTCTTCAGGTTTAGGTCTGCAGTCATGTGGTCTGCCCTGTCCCTCATGAAATAATCGCCACTTGCCTGTTGAATCGTGGTATGCCTTGTCCCATTGTAACTCATCACTTTCAAAGTTACAAAATTTACATTTAACCATGAGAGTCATTCCCTGAACTTGTGTTTTAGGAAGTTTGTCATATCCCACCTGCTGGTTGAAACTTCTTTGCACATGTTACAGATAACCCTCACATATTTATCCATAGTCCTTCTGTCAGGATTATTCCAAACCTCCAGCACATAGTTTCTAACATTCTTAAGATGTAATAAAATCGGTCTATCATCATCAGAGCTCCACTCATTTTTAATTTTGTTCTGTATTTCTTCAAGTCTGCCAATGACATCTGCCCTCATTGGTTTGACAGAGATTGCTGATATTGTTGTATGATGCTGTTTGTTTTTTTCCATTCGCAGTCCAGCAACCAATAATCTCTGGACGGTTTTACTGTATGAACCCCACAGTTGACCGTCAGCATTAATGCACATTTGTTTAATGGCATCTATAACCCAGCCATCTACTTTTGTCCCAACATCACGCTTACGAGTTTTCTCGTGGTTTGATTTGAGATTACTGGAATACGAGTATTTAACATCATCATCATCATCGTCAGTGTATTTTCGAGCTTTAATCAGGCGTGATCTTCTACCCAACTAAAACGACCTCAAAATAATACAAACATCATCATTCATCAATTTCCTACAATGTTCCCAATATATCTAAGGACTCATGTGCTATTTCTTGACCATTCAGTGTCCTAAATTTTAGCTTATGTTTTTCTGACCAAGCGATCAGGATGGTCATCTGCCATTTATCCTTGCAGGATTCAAGGGATTCTCTCTCTGTTGGCTTGACATATCCATTAGCTTTGGCTTGAATACCTAGAGTTTGGTTGTAAAACCCCACCTTTGCAGCAGGAGGTATGGCAATTAAATCCAGCATTCCTTTAGAAGCATACGACCTAATCACATAGTAACCTAACTTTCGAAGATAGTTTTGGACTCTGTATTCAAACCGTCTACCGATTTCATAATTTTTACTTGCCAATTCGTGTAAACTCCTCTTTATGGCAGGAACATCTACAGTGATTATCACACATGGCATTTATACAACTAGTACATTTGAACTTCATTTCGATTTACTATATTTTTGAAAATTAGGAAAATCATGTTCAGTTTTAACAATTTTTGGTAGTGCCTTTCCACAATGTAAACATCTTAAAACTTCAATCCCCCACATAATGCCACAACATTTGGATTGTTCAGCCATAATGTGATCCATTAAAAAATTTTTTCTTCCTACTAGATTTTTCCATGAAATACTCTTCGTCCTCGTCAGGCAGGAAACCCACTTGATGTCCTAGTTTCATCTCTTCTCTTATCAGGTTAAACATTCTTAAGACCTCAATAAAGTGATGTCGTTCTTCAAAACTATACTCATCATATTTTTTTCTGTCAATTGTCTGTGACAATAATCCTTCCAGCCAAGCCAAATCGTCAAATGGCTTCTTGCCCAATTCAATATCACTTTTAATTTTTGAAAAAATTTTCTCAATTTTAAGAATAAATTCTTTTTTTGCTTTACGTGCTTCGTATGGGTCATCGTTAGGTTTTGCCAATCCCATCACTCTTCCAACCCAAACTTCCATTTTAAGTTTATCTGAAAGTTCTCTGCAGCCTCGAATGTGTCAAAGTCCCACTCTAAACATTCACAGTCAGGATGTTTATCTAACCAGCCATCATCGGTTGCACCTATTGGTGTGAGTCTTAATATGACTCTAAATATCTTCAAATCCACACGTTTTTGCAGTTCCGTTTCTACTAAGACTTGACCGTCCATGTTAGTAGGTTTGTATTTAGGGATATTTATTTCTGCTCAACCTCTTTTGTGTGGTAGCCACTTTCCATACATTCTCTTATTATCACGTAGTATTGCTCGTGTTATTTTTAAAGCGAAAAATGGATCACGTTTTGATTTCCATGATATTCTCATAGCCCATAATATCTCTTTTAACATTCTCATTGTGTCATCATCTCTTTCTTCTTTTCATAGAATTTTCTTGCATCCCCTTCGTTGTATTGGATAAAACATTTAATTGGTTTCTCAGTGTCATGGATTCTCTTATGACATTCGTAATGCACGAATGCTATGACTTCAGGAAAATAAGAAACGTGGTGCTTGATTAATTGATTGCCAAATCCTGTCTGTGGTGGCATAAAGCATACCATGCACATATTTGGTTTATTTAGATACCTTGTTCCATGAATCCACCCCATCATTCTTCAGATCCACAAATATCACAATGTCTTGGTATGTCATCGTAACCATTAGGCAAGAATTGTCTTATGGCAACACATTTTTTACAATACTTGAACATTAACAGCAACAACTCCTATGAGGTGAGCCACATATACCACAACGTTTGTCATTCCATTCCTTATGTTCTGGATAATGTTCCTCGCATAATACCTGCCTATGTTCAAAAATACCGTTGCAGTCCATTCTAAACTTGCCCTTCTTTCCACATTGGATTAATTTATGCACCCAGCGTTCTTTTGGATCATCGCTGTCTTTCTCATGTCCATGATAATATTCTTTGCCTTTCTCTTGGATCATCTTCCACGTTCCGTCATCGTTTCTTGTCCTGACCATCTCTTCACAAATTTTTCCCCTATGACTTGCTTCACAAGTGCATGGTGGGTCGCCTTTACAGAGATATATTTTTTTTACCAAAATTAATCGCATTCCTGTTTACAGTGTTTTACATGTTCATTAATTTCCAGCACACCGATGTCAGAAAGACAGTTTGGGCATTGGACACAGTTAGCCATAGCTTCATGTGCATAATACATATCTTCTATTTCATCTTCATTCATAGTAATAATCCCCTGTCAACCGTGCTACTTCCATTCCCTGCACATTGTTTGTTAATATATTCCTCACGCTTCTTTTGTTCCTCGTCAAGTTTCTTAAACTCACTTTGGTGTCTAAATTCTCTTGTGATAGTTTCAAGTGGGATTGGTAATGTTGGTAGGTTTATGCCATAGACGGACTCTAGATAAATTATAATCTTTTCATTGGCACTCATTTTATCAGAAAAAAGAGGGTAGTTGAGGCGTATCCATCTAACGTTGTCCTCAACGGTTTCAGCTACTCGGTTGGCTTTTACTGGGATGCAACCACTAGGTGTCTTGACCTGTCCATTTTTGAATAAGCGTTCTGATTGCTTCCTCTCAGTAGCCAACTTTGCAGCCTTGACAAATTCGATTGGTAGAGATGAGTCTTTTACTGCGAAATAGTTTGTCAGCATATTTCCACAGATCACTCCTCTGTTTGGATCACGTTCAGGTATGTATGGTAGCAGGATATTCCTGACTGCCATGTACTCAACAGCAAAGGCATCTGCCACTCCTGACTCTTTCATCTGTTTTTCACACCCTTGAATAATTTCATCTAGTTCAGGTGAAATTGTTTGGGTGATCAGCTTCGATTGTTCAGGTGCTGTTGTTAACCTTGTGTGCATCCATGTCCCATCGTCTTGTCTTTTGATGTGTGCAGTGCCATCAGGGTTTTTCCAACTTAGTCTTTTGTTGCCTTGATACTCAGATTCGACTGCAGTAATTTCTACTGTGAATCCTTCCTCTTTGCAGACTGGACAAGTCTTTTTTTCCCCTGCTGCCACTGGCTTTGACATAAACACCATGACAATTTGGAGTTAACTAATATTATATAAATATACATGTATTTACTTTTTAGACATAATCAAGTCTTTCAGCTCATCGATCTTGTCATACATACGCCTGTGATGATCATCTGCCGACCTTGTTTCATTGATAATTTGTTGTTCTAACTCTGCGATCTTAGTCATTGCTAGATTGGAATTGCGTTCAGCACAGGTTAGTTTTTTTGAAATAAAGAATGATGCACCAGCAATTGATCCTACTATTGCCACAATATAACTAAGATTTTCTAGCATTTACCTTTTCAGGTTTTTTATCTTTATTGAGAAGTTCTTTTAGTTGCTCATTCTCTATTTGTAGACGTATTATGAGGTCTTTATCACGCATCATTAACTGAACATACATTTGTTCTACACGAGAATCCATGACATATGTTAAATTTTTACTACTAATTAATTTAACTAACCATCATAGTAATACAGACGTTTAGACGATCCACTAATGTTTATTGTTATATAGCCTGTTGGAAGTGGTGCAAATCCTAATGTTATTGTTGAGTGATTATTTCTGACATCTAATTTTCCTTTCAAATTAATATCATCACCACTACTATCCCCTAAATTCATAGTTGAGTTGAAAGATGCTGTTCCTGAACTAGACAGACTTGCAAAAACACCGTTTGTTCCTGAAATTGTTGTTGCACCTGTAATTAGGTTAGCATCAATAATATCACCATTATCCATGTCAATATCACCACCGTCCATGTCAATGTCGTTTCCATTCATGTCCAAGTCTCCTGTGGCATTTCCATTCCAACCACCACCACCACCATTATTATCAACATAATATTTTGTTGCTGCGTCTTGGTTAGATGTTGGCTCACCAACATTAGTTATTTTATTGGTGGACATACTCAACGAATCACCTGCCACAATACCTGCTGCAGATATGTTTAACATGTCTGTGCTTCCTCGCATGAGTTGAAATATAGCACTGTTAGCTGTTGGAATTTGTATCTTCATACCATAGGGATTTCCACTTGCATAAATTGCTTCAATTCCTGTGTCTGAAGTAGTTAATGTGTCACCTGATCCTGCTGTTTGTGAAAACTTTAATCTGTCAATATTATAAACATCATACGTTGACATATTGATGTCACTTCCCATTTTTCCATATATTGCCAAAACATCGGTTGCAGCATCACCGATTGCTACAGTAGACCCTGTCATAGAAACGTTTGCAGAGAACGTGTTAATTCCTGACCATACGTTTGTTGCTGATGATGTTATAGAGCCTGTTATAGTAATGGCATCTGTCGATTGATCACCAAGAAAAATAGCTGGTGATGTTATACTAGTGCTGGTAGTTGCTGCACTTGCAAACGTTCCACCTGAAAATGTATTGTTTCCTGTCCATGTATTATTTGAAGATAATAATGATGAGCCACCACCACTTCCATCTGAAGAACTCATTAAAACCCATTTATTGGCATGGATTGCTGGGTCAAAAATAAGTGTTGCAAACCCACCTGCCGAGATTATGTGATCACTTTCACTTGGGATGAATATGTTTCCTGTGTTATGTTTTAACGTGATGTCTGTTGTTACTATTGCTTCTATGTGTAATAATTGCCCTGAGTGCTGAGCATTATTTATTGTAACAAGATCATCATCATTATTTCCATTACCTGTAACCATCAAGTAACTTGTATAATCATCTGTTAAATCCCCACTTCCTGATGGTAGCAAATCAATCGCACCGTTTGAATCTATAAGTGCTGCTTTGGGATAAAAGGCAATAGCACCAATCATCGTGCCACCTGCTGTTTTTAATCTTTTATATTCGTCAATCGCAGGTGGACTTGATGCACCACCTGAATATGAAAATGACATCATCGATGCTGTTGGGGATTTACTTGATCCCACCACTCCATACAGATATTTCGTGTTTTTTGTTTGGTCTTTTAGCTTAGTGCCAAAAGTTTTTCTCGTTTTTGCTTTACCTGTTACCATTATCCTGTCAACCTCTTAACTCCTAGTATCTTGCGAACAAACCCCCCTGTTCCACCGTCAGTTCCATTGATTGTGTATTCAATTCTCTTAGCAACCAGCCTAATTGTATTAGAGCCATTTGAATGACCGTCATCTGTTTTATCTTGTAAATTAATGAGTTTATCGTCTTTAAGATAGAATGAATATCCAAACTGCAAGTTGGGATCACATTCACCTTCACCCTCAATTTCAAAAGCCTGATACCTGAATTTTTCAATTATTTCCTGCGTGTCCACATCATTTTGTAGTTGCTGGAAATTAGTAGTAAATGGTCTTTCTAAGAATCGAGGCTCAATATCTCGTGTGGTATCTGCTCCAGATGTGGCTAGTAACTGCTTTGTGAAGCAAAAATTATCTATTGATAGTTTAAGACGATATGCTGTTGCATTCGCTAATAAGTTAAGAGTTGGGCTACCCCAAGGAGCTTCTGATGGAACATATCTTGCTTCTGCGTCATAAGGCTCTTGACATTGAATACTAATCATTCTAAGGTTTTTCCATTCAAATATTTCTAATATTTCCAACTCAGGTAATATCACGTTAGTTCCAACATTACCCCATCTATTGGATGCTCTAGCCCTGTAAATCTTAAATGCCGATAATGGTGCAACACATTCATACCATGTGGCGTCAAATGGTATAACAAAATCAAAAGTCACGACATTGTCTGAAGTGTCATAGCAGGTAATTCTCATTTTATAATCGGCTGAAACTATACCTGTCTGTGTCTCACTACCATTAAACATGTAATACCATTTTAATCTAATCCAAAATTTTAATGCATCACACGTTCCTAGTTCCTTTGAATTTGCTTTGTTAAAACCTGCCTCACCGTCTGAAAGTAGGTGCATATTTGTGGTGTCAAAAGTCACAGGTGCATAACCCTGTGCTGGTTTTCCAGCACCACCATAAAACTCACCAATAGTTTGTGAGTTATAGCTGTTAGATGGGAATGGAAAACGAAAGTTCAGCCAAGCACCCATTGAGTAATAATTTGGCAGAACTTCGCCTAATGGGTTTTCTTGTGATGATGCAGGTATAAACTCCCACACACTTTCCACTGCTGACTTATAGCCATAATTTGTGTCAGGAGCACTGCCTCCATTTGCTAAATCTGTTTCACCTTGATAACTATTCATACCATGATACACATGGAAGCAGTCATTTCCCTTTTGGACTGCAGAGTCATCTGTCCACTGTGATGTGCTGGTGCTGTAGATGTAATTTTTTCCTTCATGTATTACTGCAATTTGGTCGTTACTGTCAGGCTCTTTGATAACATGCCATCCAACTCCATCATATTTTATTGGCTTACCTGATCCACTTAATGCTGTTCCACTTGGATTGTCAAAATTAGATAATGATCCTGTTACCAAAAGCCTGAAACCACGATAAAAGTCGTATCCACCTGATCCGTTACTAAATTTATACTCATCTGGAACGTCATCTGGATCACTTCCAATTTTATAATCCACCCAATTTCTATAATGATCCTCATCGTAAATTACCAAGTTTGAATCAAAGCAACCCTGTTTGGTAAATGTGCCTGATGTGGAATTTGGTGCAGACCCACAATTCTGCCATGCCTTGTAACCGTCAAATCCATTTGGGGATGTTCCTATTTTTGTAAAAGGTGAGTAACGAAAGTCACTGCCTATCAGGTCTCTTGGGTATATCTGCGTCCAGTTCGTAGGGGGGGTAGACGTATTGCTGTTATTGTTAGATTTGTAACTTACACCGTTGCGTTTCACTCGAACATTTTGTGGATATGACACACCTGATTGCCATTCAGGTATCAGTGCAAAGGTTTCAAGGTTACCTGCAAACTCAGCAGAATTTGTAGGGAATGTCCCAAAAGACTCTGCACCCTTTCCTACCACAACAGTTCCACTCTTGGATTCTACTGTGCCTTCTGTGTTGTAAATTGGGAGTGTGGATGTGTTTTCTAGTGTAGTATAACTTGCTGAACTTGCTGGGAATGCACCACTCGAAAATGATCTAAAGTTTATTTTTGTATCTGCCTGTGTTCCACCTGTTTTATCAGGATCATTAAATCCTAATTCAAAGTAGTCGTTAGCTCCACCACCTGTAATCGTTGTTCCGAGTTTATCTATTATCTCTGTCAATCCGTCATAACAAACCATCTCACTCGTTCCAAAATCATAGTTACTTGCTGTCCATTTTGGTAATTGATTATAGATTGTATTGTCATGTTTTTCAACTGATACCTGAGCACTTCCCTTTGACAAATTATACTTGTCGACTATATCTTCTGATGCTTCAAATCCAGACGCATAATAATACTGCTTAGCAAAATGCACTTGCTGTAAATGTCGTTCCTGACCTAGAAGTTGAACGTCCAATCGTATTCCTTCCTGTATAGTTTTCTTTGGTATTAGTTCATCAACCTCGAATATTCTCTGATAAACATCGCCATTTTTGTCAGTTAACTTGATTTTAATCTTATCAAACTCGTCTAAGATGGGGGTGTTTGGAGTCGTATTCGACCCTGAATCGTTAGTGATAAAGTTTCCATCACGCCCATTTAGAATTAAAGTTGCACTGTTAACTTCCCCACTTCCACAGTCTGTCATCTGTTCAATTGCAATTACACTGCTCGTTATGTCAGTAGAATAAGGATAATTTGTGTAGGTTGAATTTGTGTCGCTACCAATGTATGTAACAATATAAGACCAAGTTGCCATGATTAACCAAGCCCACTAATGACACCATTAAATCGTAACCTTATTGTAAAACCTGTTCTTCCTGAATATTCATACTCATCATGTGTTTCAAAGTGTTCCAGCATTAATCCTTTTGTTGAAGTTGCCACCACATTATATTCTGCACGTTGATCATTTCTAATTCCAAACCTGCCAAATGGATATGATGAGCTTGTTTTATCTTCACGTAGCCAATCTCTAAATTGTGCAATACCTCCTGCTGTTCCTGTTGATCCATCAAAGAATCCTGTTAACTCATATTGCACTACTGCCAAGCCTGTGTCTTGCAGACCTGATGGGTTATTTGTATCAGGCACAGGGTTTTCTTGAGTTACAAGCGTCATTGTGACATTATACATTTCAACATGTGATCTTGCGTCAGGTGTTACAGAAGCACCGTTAGTCGAACTTGTGTCAAAATCAACCTTCTCAGATGCACTTGTTTCTGCACCATCACGAAAAATACAGATGTTTCCATTAACTGCCATTAGTAGTCTACCCCACCTGCTTTATCACGAAGTCCAATTGGTGCGATTCCATTTTGCTCACGGACTTCTTTTAACGTCCATGTTGTGGCTACACCGTTAAGATTTCTAAAACCTGAAATACTTGTCGATATTACAGGACTGAGTCCTAATTGTCGCTTTCTCTGCTCTTCCCTACTAAAGAATGCATTCTGTTCATCAACCATCATCCTTTTGAATCTCTTGTCGAATGGGCTTCCTGCCTTTGTTAATTGTTCAATTACAGTTTTTATTACTAGTGGGACTATTTCTAATGCCATAACCACTAATCCAACGTATGGGATTGCCTTTGCAAAATGTTTGATAAATCCTAAATTTCCTGCTATATTACCTGCCATGCCTTGCATAAATCCTGCTGGACTGGACGCAGCACTTTGAGCCTTACCCAACATATTTTGAGCTCCACCTACACCTTGTAATGAGCCAAACATGGCATGGTATTTTGCTTCATCTGCAATAGTATCCTGTCCTGTTGTTGCACCTGCTGATTCAACTATCTCTTTAACAGGTGAGTCATCATTTACAGCTTCCTCTGCTTCCTCTGAATTTACTTTAATGTTGATTTCTAATTCCTCTTCTGCCATTTTAAACCCCTATACTTGTTGCTGTTGATTCCATATAATCTCTTAGTTGACGCATTAGCTCTTTTCTGAATTTTGGATAACCAATTTTATGAGTGTCAGTCATAATATTTCTAGCCTCTATTCCTTTAACATAATGACCTTTTGAGAATCGTGACACACCAGCCTGTGTGAAATCACCCTTTGAATATATCGCTTGTGGGCTAGAGCCACCTGTGTCAATCCAATGTAATGCCTTTTTACTTTTTGGCTCTATCCAATGATCTCGTGTTCCATGTTCAAAATACAGGTCTAATGGGATATTTTTTCCATCTCTATCCTTGTAATCAACGTATATCTTTAGCTTAACACCCCCCCCTGTGACGTGAGATTCGATGACAAGTGACTGTTTGTATCGCTGTGTCATGCCTCTGTCATCGCATAATCTTAAAAATTCTTCACCAATTGTTCTGTGTGCAATGGCAACTGCGTTCTTTCTTAACCACTCTTCCACTCGATGTGGATATGATTCTAATCTCATTCGAGCAATACGACCCATCTTTAATGATGGAAAACTACGCTGATACTCCGTTTTACGGAAGAACTCCATATTCTATGAAACCGATAGTGTGTCGCCTGTAAGCTGAATCCTACATCTAATAATTACTCCACCTACTCCTGCAAGTCTTGCGACCTCCATGTGAGGTAAAGTTCCTGCTGCTTCAATGGTTTTGGTTGCACCACTGACGTTTTTTGCTACAATCTTCCAAGTTGTGGAAGTTAATGCTCCTGTTGTAGCATTTCTTTGTGTGAGTGTGTTTAGAGATGCGATTTCAGGTGTTGAACATAATAATGTGAATTGAATAAAATTGTCCCCTGATCCGTAGAAGTAAACTACCCCACCACCTGATGTTGTCTGCCTGCTAATTGGACGGTCAATATTTACGTTCACATCCTGCATGAGAATATAGGTATTTGCACCAACCTCTAGGGTTAGTTTTTCATTATTAACAAGCTCAGTGACTTCACCAATATTAGCCATATAGGAATTTGATATAACTTCTATTATTAGAACTATTAAAAAAAGAAAAGGGGGGTTAAATATTATTCCCTGAGTTTCGATATCTCTTTCTCAACTCGTGGGTAATAGTATTTAGTAGTCTTTGTTTTCTTTGATACTCTTCTAAAGTTGGTCTTGTGGCAGTTGATAATGGCACACCTTTTAGGGCTTTAATGAATTGTAAATATTCACTTTGTAGCCTTTTAAGTTTGTGCAGTGTCCATTCTTGAACTGGATACCATCTCTTTCTGCTGAACCCTGTGGCAACACCCACGTAGGACTCCTCAGGGGATAATCTCTCGATTATTCTTTCACGCTGAGTGTCGTTCTTCATGGTTACTATGCTGTCGTCTAGAGTTGGTTTGATGTTTTTTTCTATCACTTCGATTGCTGGTGTGTCGTTTAACTCTCGTTCTTTAGACATTCTTATTTCGTTGGCTTTGTCAAACGTTCCTGCTCTTGCTTGTGATTTTCGCACTCGTGATAACCACATTTTGTAGTCGTCTAACTCTTCCTGTCTAGTTAGGTTTTGTTTTGGGTGGCATATCGGACATGGATAGGTTTCGTGTAGGTGGTGTAAGTCTCCACCCTGTCTGTAATCAGAGTTATTGCTTTCGTGACTCTTAACTAATTCTCTGTAGTCAGGTGCTTTTGTTCCTCTGATTATTCTCTTTAACTCTTTGTCGTTTGGTATGTGTAGTATGTGTGATATCTGCTCACTGCTGTGTCCGAGTTCCCATAATCCTGATGCAACCTTCATTTTGTTATTTGAGGTTTCTATATCGGACTTTGCAGATTCTCTTTCGTTTTCTATTGCAGATATTTTTGCTTCCATCTCTGCCTTTGCCTTCTCTATCTCAGTATCGTATTTTTTGTCGATTTGTTCTTTAGTCATGTAATTACAAAGTGGATGTATTTACATATATTTATAATATGCGATCTGTGGATACTATGGATACTATTGAATAAATAAAAAAAAGAGGGGGGATTAAAATCCCAAGTTTCGTGCTATTCTATTGGCTGCATTGAGAGCTCGCCTCTCTGCGTCTTCTCTGACACATTCTTTGCAGGGTAATTTCTTATCATGTTTTTTGCATTTTTTCATATCACTCATATTCTTTCACCTCCCATACCTGACGAAATATCAGATAATAAAAAAAAGAGTTAGACGCCAAGTTTATCAAGGCGTCTTTGGTGGTATTTGATCTTCCTCTTACTTGTCTTTATTCGAGTTTGGCAGGTTTTAATCTTGGTGTCGTTTTTCTTGATGTTGCATAAGAGCCTGTTAATTTTTTCCTGCACTTTGTTTCGCTGGATTTCTTTGGCAGTAAATTTTGGCTTTGCTTCATCTCTGATGGCTTGGCGTTCCTTTCGCTTTTTCTCTGCTATATCCCATCTTGCGTTTGCAGCATAGAATTTTTTGAGTAGCCATGATATCACCATCTTCTTCTTTGTGCGTTTTATCTTTGCAGTAAATCTTCTGCTTCGCACATTGTAGATTTTACCGTAGAACTTTCTGTCTGCCTGTCTTTCGACATACCAGTAGTATCTGTTTCCGTAGTGGTCTTGGTAATATCTTCGATGTCCCTCTATACCTTTTTCCTCGAACTCCTTCAAGTCCATGAGTTTGTTAAACTCATTCAGGTTTCTTTTTTCGAGTTCTGGATTTGTGTAATCTTCTCTCATTACAAAGTAAATGTATTTATCGATATTTATGTGTACTCTAGGATGTTACAACGTCAACTCTGAAAAATATTTCACGTCCTTGAAGTGGCTTACCGTCATCACTTGCGTTAAAAACACGAACTCTTTCTGGAAAAGAATAGTTAGCTAGTGGGTCAGTTGAATCAGTTGGTTTTCTTAATTCAAACTTTGCTTTTAATGATTGTAAAACTAATTTCTGCAAAGCATCTAAACTTTTTTCAACCTCACGACCATCTTGAGCCACATCAACTATAACCAAAACATAGTGGCATTGGTGTCTTGTTGCCATGACAGTATTATCATCAACAGTTCCCTGTGCTTCAGCTTCTTCCAAGTTATCAGCGTTGGTTATGAACAGGAATGGGGTTGGATGTGCAGTTAAACTGTTGTTATATGGTCTGCCAACAAAGACATCTACTAATTTTCCCTGCCTGCCTGTTGAATCATACGCTAGGGCATCTGCTTGGATTATATCCTTAATCCTTGTCTTAATGACATGATGATCTACTTCTGTGACCATGACTAGGAACTCGGTAGTTTTTTATGTGCTTTAACCGACAACAATTTAGTTGTCTTTTCATTACCTGTTTTAGTGAGAACCACCTGTGCAACATAACTTCCGTCCAAGTCTGCTGTTTGACCTGATGTCATTGTCCATGTGACTGTTGGGCTACTTCGACCAAGTGTGGCAGAAAATAGATTAGTTCCCAAGTCTTTAGTGACCATATTAAGTTTCGCAAGTGTGTAACTCGTTATATCTGCGTTAGTGCCATCAGGGTTTTTTATCGTTATAACATAGGAATCCCCATGTTCACCCTGCACAAATTCTATATCAGCCATTAATATTCATCAGTCCTAGCATCTGCTGTTCGTTTTGTGAAATAAGAACTGTTTGACCTAATTGTGTAATCAATATCACCCACACGTTTGAGAAGGTAAGCAACTGCTTCTCTTGCCCTACCACTGAGGATTTCGATTGCTTCTGAAATGGAAACAGACTCTGTTATTGTTTTAGCAACACTTCTTGCTTTTGTTATACTGTCTGATATAGAGATGGATTCTGATAATGCCCTAAACGAAGCCTTTACTCTTGCAATACTTTCACTGATTGATATGGATTCAGTAATGTTTCTTATGGCACTCTTAGTTCTGGATAGTGAGTCTGAAATAGAAATCACTGCCTCAGATATTGCTCTTATACCTGTTTTCGTTCTAGCCAATGAATCTGACACTGATGTGGATTCTGTTAAAGTCCTAAATCCAGCCTTCACTCTTGCAATGCCATCACTAACTGAAATTGATTCTGATAGACTTCTAACTGCACCCTTGATTCTTGCAAGTGCATCTGAGATTGAAATCGCAGGCTCTGTTAAAGTCCTAAATCCAGCTTTCGTCCTAGATAATGAGTCACTAATTTCGTATGACTTGACAGTAACATCAAATACAGCAGAATCGAAATAATATGAATCGAATACTGATCCCAAGTCATAGATGTATCTGTTATTTGTTGGTGTAATTCTTGCCAAACTGTCACTAATTGATACTGCTGATTCTGTTAGTGTTCTAAGACTTGCCTTAACTATTGCAATTGCATCTGATATGCTAATTGATGATTCTGATATTGCCCTGATTTTGTTTGCAATTCTTGCAAGACTATCGCTAATTGAAACTGATTCAGTTAATGTGCGTTTTAATCCCTGTGTTCTGCTTAGTAAGTCTGTAATCTCAATTTCCCCACCCTGAACAGTATCAAATACAGCAGAATCGAAAATAGCAGAATCGAATCTTGTTAAGTATTCCTCTATGCTAACAGCATATTGTTTTTTTGTATCGAATATTACAGGATCAAATAGATTGTTTGTAGGATCAAAAAGTTGAGTATAACTCATGTTATCTGTTCCCAAGCAATTTTAACACCTGTATTACCATAGGTTGTGCCGTTATCAGAGTAACCTTGAAAAGCTATGTAATAATCTGTTGATGTACTTGCTGCTTGTGAATATGTATAGTATTTCACACCATTCTTCCACCAACTTACAGTTCCGTTTGTGGCTATGTCAATTTTGTACACATCATTATTATCAGGGGTTATTGAACCAGCTTTAGAAGAAGCTTGATTTACATTGTTATAGTTAAATGACATTAGATTACTCCTCAAGTCAAAATAATATTCATAATTAGCACGTTCACCACCTGCTGTGCCTGATTGTGTTGCTGATGCTTTTAATGCTAAACCACCGTATGGATCATACTTAGGTGTGTTTCTAAAATCTGTATATGTTATGGATTGACCTGCTTTGATTGTATTTGTAGATGTTGCATATCCTTCACCATTAATACCTGCTTCAGTAATTATAGTTCCTGCTGTACTATCTATTACACAATCTGATTCGTTGCTTGTATTCCAAGTAGCCCATTTGTGAGCAAGATATGATTTGTTAGTATCTATTTCATCAAATATAGTTCCAGCTTGTGTACTTATTGGCTTGGTATCAGTTGACAATCCTTGAACCCTTCTACCTGCAAGATATAAAATGGTCAATTATTCCAACACTCCATGTATCTGATAAAACAACCTCTATTTGATGAATATCCACTTGCAGGAATTACACCTGCATGAAATGGCATCATCTTTTCATTATTACCATTTGGTAAATTACTTGTTGTCGTTGCTCTAACTATTCCATCAATATCCATTGTTCCACTAGAACCATTTAATTTCAAGTGTTTGGTATGCCAATTTTCGTCAAGTGCCAAATCTGAATCAGTTGATGTTGTGCTACCACCATTTGCTGATTCTAATGACATTTTTGAATTAGAGTTTGCCCAATTAACACTAGCATAGAAATAATGTGCATCATACCAATTAAGCAATCCATCACGCATATCATAATTTGAACCACAACCCATTTTGCTTGTTACAATACATTGACTATTTGGTGAATACTGTCGTTTTCTTGAGCCACTAACACCAAAGTCAATTTGTGTGTGGTCACTATTACTACTATTTTTTATGTAAAATCCATAATTAACACCATCATACATACCTGTGGCAGCGTCTATTGATCCAGCAACAGCTTCCAAATTCCATCTATCTGTGTTTAGTGATTTGCCACAAAACCATTCTATCATATGCTGATTTGCTGTTGCACCAAGATTTCTTCCAAATGAAGCATTAATTGATTCAAATGGTTTGGTAAACCAACACGTTCCATTGAAAAATTCAATATTGCCTGTATCAGTTTCTATGAAGGTTGAACCTGAAGCAACATCGGTTGGTTTTGTATCTGTTGAAAGTCCTATGATTCTTTCACCGTCTAGATATTCTATCGCCATTTCAATCCCTCAATTATTTCGTTAACTCTTTCAACTTCGTTTTCCTTACCTGAATGATTTGTTTCTTTCATAGCATTTTGATTCAAATCTGCTCTTGTAGTAATTATCTGCCCACCATATTTTTCTATAATTCTCATTACATTCTTTTCTTCTGAACTAGCAAAGGT
>VTLG01012959.1_pt1 | contig 31918 bp, 39 predicted proteins | sample 4694571 | NCBI WGS metagenome assembly VTLG01 (sample SAMN12604809, study PRJNA352737) | marine metagenome | biome: ENVO:00000447; feature: ENVO:00000209|ENVO:00000569|ENVO:01000036; material: ENVO:00002151; isolation source: viral sequences binned using virsorter ...
GGAACAAGTTATTTAAGGTTGGCAAACTATGGGAGAAGGGAAGTACAGATGAAAGTAATGGTACACATTTCTGGACAGACTGTATTAATATAAAGATGTCTGATCTAATACCTAATGATTCAATGATCAACATTTTTACTTAGGAGACAATATGGGATATGGAACTACAAGACGTTCTCGTAAGCAATCAGGTGAAAATCCAAAGAGAGGTCAATCAGATCATTTAGTAGGAGAGACTATCCGCAAGGGTGCAAAAGCATGGAATGACAAGAAGATAGCCCAACAGAGAGAGCGATACGGCCCGAATATATGGGAAGAGGGATTTTCTAAAGGTATTGACAAGATAGTTGAGTTTGGTAAGAAATCTATGGATGGTTACTACAATTTTACTAAGTATCCGGGTAAACCCCATTTTACAGATGATTTAAAGAAATGACCACTCCATTAGTAGCATCAGCTTTAAGGCGTTTTGGTACTGCCTTTGTATCTAAGCGTTTAGCAAAAGAATCTGAGGATGTTGCCGAGACCAAGCATCCTGAGAGAAAGGCGACTATTTCTTCTATCATCACTCAGAAACAGGCTCTTAAACAGCAACAGTTTGAAAAGAAGTTTCCTACAAGAGCGCAAAGAATAGCAGATAAGAAAAAGAAGAAGGAGTTTAAGAAGAACTTTAAAGGTCTTAAACAAAGGGAAGTAGAACTGTATGAAACTGATCCTAAGTATCGTGTTACTACCGCACCAAGAAATAGGTGGTCTGATACTAGATTAGCAGTAGCATGGGTAAATCCTATGTTCCCCGGTATGAGAACTGCATTAAGGAAATCTGCAAAAGAAAGTCCTACTTATATAGGAAGAAGAGCTTCATTTGGCGCACTTAAAATGTTGGATCGTGGTATTGAAAGTATTAAAAACTTTCCTAAAAACTTTACACCAAAAGGACGTAAGTGGTTAAAGAAAAGGGAAAAGGAAGATGCAAGAGCAAGATCAATCTTATCTGGTGATGTATAATGGCTCTTAATACAGAAAAATTCATAGATTCTTTTGTTGAGACAGGCGATTACATTTACTCAATGAAGGAAGCAGGAAGTAAGGAAAAGAACTCCTACAAGGTTAAGTTGCAAGGCAGGGAGCTTCTTGAGCAGAACCGGGATGAGGTTGACAAGAAGTTTAATGCACGTTTGAAAGAAGGTGGCCCAAAGGCTTTAGGAGTCATTGAGCGTTTAATGTCTACCTCTGAAAGCGATACTGTAAAACTTAATGCCGCAAAAGAAATGCTTGACAGGGGAGGACACAAGCTATTTAATGAAATGGATACAGGCCGTACCATAGAAGAATTGAATGCACAGTTGGTAGCCTTAGTAGGCAATGATGGTGCAAAGATGCTTATTGGTGCATTTAAGAGTCGTAAAGTAATCTCAGGCCCACAATTGACCGAAGCATAATGGCACAACAGTTAGCAAAAAGACATATCAAAGCACTTAGAGGTGACTTGGATGTTAAAAGACGTAAAGTTGCTCTTCATCCAGACTTACCTAAATGGGATTATAAAACTGGAAGATATACTCGCTCTATAAAAGAGCAAAATGCCTACATGAAAGAAAAGGCCCAAAAGAAGGCAGATAAGAAATTCAAAGACGAAGCTGGATTTGGCGATTATGCATTGGAATTAGGAGGATATGCATCAGCGGCATATTTATACTTTAAACTTCCTAAGATTGCTGGTCTTGCAGGAAAAGCAATAAGAGGTATAGGTAAATTAAATAAAGCACTCCGAAATAAAAAACCGAAACTTTTTAATTATAAAGGTAGTGCAACACAAAGAATGTGGCATGTAGAGAATATTGTCAGTAAGAATGCAAAAGAACCTAGAATGTGGTGGGAAGGTAAAGTATCTAATTTAAAAGGTATAAAATTATTAAGGAATAGAGAGGCAAAAGCTAAAAGCGCATACCAGTTAAGGTCTTTATTAACTGGCCCGAGAGCAGATAAATTAGAAAAGGATATACTTAAAAAAGGAAACCCTACCGCAACAGAAAAACTATTTTTGAAAGGTAAACAGTCGTTACTAAAGCAACAACAAAAAGGAGAAATAATAACAAAGAAAGAAATTAAGTCCAAAGGAAAGACAAAACTCCTGAAAGAACAAAATAGGGGTTATGGTAATATGACTCGCACAATAAAATCAAAATCTAAGATACCAGAGGTTCAAAAAAAGATTTCTGAATTAAGAGAGAATACAAGGGGGAAGTTAATTAAAAAGTCTGTAAAAGAAACAAATGCCAAATTACCCCAGATACAGAGTAAAGGTAAAAAACAACTCCTATCAAAACAATCTACCAGAAGTAAAGGTGGTTCTGCTGGTCAATGGCAAGGCGGAGGCGGTAAACGAGTAATGGGCATAAAGAGTCCGTGGGAATGGATTAAAAGAAGACTTGACTGATGGCTAAAAAGATACCATTAAGATTCATAAGACGACCAACTATTACTGGATATGGTAAGGTGTCCCGGTTCAAGTCTGGATTAGAACTTGATCCAAAGAATAAAGATAAAAAACCCCCTTCTCGCCCTCCTCTACGTTTTAGACCTCAAAAATTCACTAAACAAGATCAATTTGTAACTTCAGAGCCGAACCGATGGAAACTTTATGGGCGGAAAAAGCCTATTTCCCTTAAAGGCCCAGAAGCTAAACAGGTTTTATCTGGTCGATTAGTTGCTACGCCAGAAGATTCTACAATTGAACTTCCAGATATTCCTCAAGGTGAAAAAGCAAGAATAATATTTACTGGTCAAAATAAAGCAAAATTCAAGATGGGCAATAAAATGAGAGATATTGTCAATCAGGGAATTAAAAAATATGGTAAAGAAAATATTGTTCTAGTTCATGGTGGGAAACCTGATGATAGTATAATTGATAAGAATATCAAGAAGTTAGGCGAGCATACTGGAATCCCTACTGTTGCTGATCCAATTGATACATCGAAAAAAAATGCCGGAGCAATAAGAAGACAAGAAAGGAATGAAGATCCAACTGCAATTCAGCTAAGTTTTGATTCTAAAGGCGATCTTAATCTTAAAGATAAATATGAAGATTGGGCAAGAGAAACTTATGAAAATTTAGGAAAAGAAACTGTAGGTGAAGGTGATGTAAGAGATGCAGGATTATTAAAATGGCCTAAAAAAGAAGGTAAATCATTAAGCAAATCAACTACAGATACAACTAAATTTAAAAGTTTCCTAGATATTCTGGAAGATGAGAAAAATCCTGAAAAAGTTAAATCTGGTCTTATACACGCAAGGAAGTTAAGTAAATGGTCAGAAGAAAATGTAGGTAATCCTCTTATAACTGATAAAAACATTCATCGTATAGATCATATAGAACATGGCGTAGGTCTAGGCACAGGCAAAAGATTATACAAAACATATGATGATTTTGAGCAAAATGAATATATTGAAGATACAAATGTACTTGGCAAGGAAGGTCAAACAGAATATGGAGGAAGTGGTAAATTACCATTTAAAGCAGAAAGTCAAGGGACACTTCTTGCACCTCGAGTTGGTACTAGAAATGTAACTAGATCATTTGAATACCCTAGTTATGGTACAGTAGGTAGTACATATGATCACAAAGCTAAGAAAGCTATACCTAAAATTCAAAATTATACTGTTACAGAGATTAAAAAAATTAGTGCTGGATCAAAAAAACCTCCTCCTCCAAGACAGCAAGCAACATATAGCAAAATAGCTAAAACAGATGGAGGATATAGATGGATAAAAAAAGGTATTAAAAGCACTATAGAAGGTCCTGATATGTATCCTTCTAAATCTTCTATAACACAAATAGAAAATACTGAACTTGCAAAGCCTACTGAACATACTGTTGCAAGAGAATTAAGACAGGGTACATCACAAACAGTTGAAGCCGATGAGATGCAACAACAAATTGGTAAACGTGAAGATGCACAATCGGTGCAAAGGCATAAAGGGAGCTATCTTGCTAAACAGTTCTCACAAAAAGATATTTCAAATTTATCAGAACGTATCAAGCAAGCTAAAAGCATTCAGAGAAAAAATAAGAGAATACAACGAACCAAGAGTAAAGTTCCTTATATTGGAGCAAATAGTCCGGCAGTTCAAAGAATTCTTGGTACTATTCCTGATTCAGATTCAATTTTTAAGCAATCTGCAACAGTTGAAGATATTAAGTCACCAAAAATATATGGAGATTTAAGCAAAACAACGAAGCAAGGACGAGATAAACTTGTTAGGGCAGATATTAAGAAAGGCCCACAAGATACTTGGTTGTACTCAAAAGGAAAAGTTATAAGGCAAAACAAAAGTGGTATAGTAACTGCTAAAGCTAGAAATATAGTATTAAGAGGGGTTAAAAGCATTCAACCATCTAGTTACCCATCATTATGGAAAATTGACCGACCTAATGTTAAATATCCATCTGGTTTTTGGAATCCTTCAAAAACTTTTGGTGTTAGTGAATCCAAAAAATTACCTCTACCTAAACCAAAAACCAAACAGATTACGTCAGAAGTAACTCCAAAAAAACCTAGAGTCCAATGGTGGCGTTTAAAATCAGCACCAAAACCTAGTAAAAAGGTAGTTACATCTACAGCTAAACAAGTTTCATCTAAACTACAAAAGGTATTTCATAAACCAACTGGTACTGCAAACGTAGAAGATAAACATAAAAAGTTGAAATTTACAGGTAAAGGTATTAAGTTCACTAGAGGATTGGGTGCATTTAGTTTAGGTTCAACAATATTAGCTCCTATCAGGGGCAGGAAAGAAGCAAAGGAATATACAGGTAAAAAAGACCCAAGTTTCATGGATTCAATGAAAATGATATATCCTTTCATGGGCAAACCTAAAAAGAAATTTGGTCTAAATCCCGGTGATGCATGAGTAATAAGGCAGAAAAGGCAATAGAGATTGCAGAGAAGATAACTGATCTCTATGAAACCAATAGACTCCTTGAATATGAGCCTTATGAATATCAGAAAAGATTCCATGATGCCAAAGACATGAAGGGTAGGCTTGCTAGGCAACGATTGTTGATGGCGGCTAATAAAACTGGAAAGACCTTCTGTGGAGCATCAGAGATGGCATTTCACCTGACAGGCAGATACCCTGAATGGTGGCAGGGTGCAAGGTTCTCAAGACCTATAACTGCATGGGCGGCTGGTAACACAACTGCAAATACAAGAGACATTGTACAGGCAGAGATGCTTGGTGAACCCGGAGATGAGGAAGAATTTGGCAAGGGATCAATACCAAAGCAATATATAGTTGGTACTCCCTTGAGAATGCCCGGTGTTCCAAATGCGTATCAGAGTCTTAATGTAAAGCATGTATCTGGCAGGAATTCTAAACTCATCTTTAAGTCCTATGAACAGGGCAAAATGCAATGGATGGGTAAAGCCGTTGATGTAACATGGCTTGATGAAGAACCTCCGCAGGATATATACTCTCAGGCTCTAAGAGCCGCACTTAAAAGTGGTGGTATAGTCTATATGACCTTCACTCCTGAAAGTGGCATGACAGAGGTTGTAACTCAGTTTATGACTAAACTTGGACAGTCACAGGCTCTTTATCATGCAACATGGGATGATGCAATACACTTAGATGAAGATGTAAAGAAAGAAATACTTGCCGCATTGCCTCCTCATGAGAGGGATATGCGTTCCAAAGGAGTACCAATTCTAGGCTCTGGACTTGTATTTCCAATAAGTGAAGAAGAACTGAGAATTGAACCATTTCCAATTCCTGAATACTGGCCTAAAGTATGTGGGCTGGATTTTGGATGGGATCACCCGACTGCCGCTGTCTGGCTTGCATGGGATAGGGATACGGACACAGTTTATGTCTATGACTGCTATAGGAAATCGGCAGAAACACCAGTAGTTCATTCTGCGGCAATCAGGGAAAGAGGAGACTGGATTCCTGTTATCTGGCCTCATGATGGGTCACAGCACGATAAAGGCTCTGGTAAACCGCTTGCAGAACTCTATAGACGACAAGGTGTTAATATGGCACATAAGCACTTTGAAAACCCAAATGGTGGTATTTCAGTGGAACCCGGAGTTATGGATATATTGCAAAGAATGCAAACTGGAAGATTTAAAGTATTTAATTACTTGAATTTATGGTTTGAAGAACTTAGGATGTATCACAGGAAGGAAGGGAAAATAATAAAAGTACATGATGATTTGATGAGTGCAACAAGATATGCATCTCAGTCATTGCAGTTTGCATCTTTAAGTCGTGCTAAGAAAATGCCTAGAAAGGCAATCAGTGATTATGATCATTATGAATATCATGAAAGGATGTATGCTTAGAAAAGTCTTGCAAATAATAATACTATAATATAAAAGGTTAATATGTCTGTTTTTAAACAAATAACATCGGAACTAACTCGTACACCCAATAATCTAAAGAATTTCCTTGAATATCCTCTTGATACTGTAAAAAAAGGCCCAAAAGGCTGGGTGGGTGATAGGGCCAAGAATTTTGCGTTTTTAAAAAGTGACGATAATTTAGAAGAAGTCACAGATCCTTCTCCTAATTTGGAAAGCGGAGGCGAACTTGATCCTGATGAATTATTAGGTCCAAATCAGGGAATGCGTAAGAAAAAATATGGAAGATTAGCACATAATTTAAATCCAAGAAGAGGTGCTTCAATATTAACAGAAGGATAAGGAGATAATATGGCAAGAAAAACCAGACGAAGGCGAAAAGCCACACCGGGTTTTGAATATGTAGGGAATAAGTTAGTTCCATTAGAGGGAACAATTTATAATGATGAAACAGAAGAATGGGAAATAAGCTCCGAACAGCAAGATCTTGCTGATTCTTATGCATCTGGTGAAATACCCCGGCATGAAGAAATTCCTGTAGATATTCATGGACAGGACTATTATAATTGGGAAGGGTATAACGCTCAACAGGAAGAACCTACACCTACAGACCCTTCTTCTGATCCACATTGGTCAGAGTTTGGGCCAGATACGTTAGCTCCAGACGAAACTCCTGTTCCTACATTTCAACAAACAGTTTGGGATCATAAAGATGAGGAATGGGAAACAGCATTAAGAGAAAGAGATGAAGATATGAAAAAAAGATCTCTTCTTAGTGGTGGAAAAAGTGAGGGAAGGTCAGGTGGTTATGGCAAGAAAAGAATTGCTGAACAGTCAAGAAGACAAATGAATTTAACTGGTTCAAGTAGAAGTAGTCTTTTAACAGAAAGGTATGCATGAGTTATTTATCAAAACTAGCCAAAAAAGCAAGAAGAGCAATAAGTGGCGCGGCAGAAAGTAGTGGAGTCTCATTGACAGTTCCAAAAATACCATCTACTGCTGATATTAAATCCCTAATAGCAAAAGGTCCAACTGGTGGAGTACCTAAACATGTTGCAGATCAACTCTATGGAGGTTCTACTAAAGCGGCAGTTGAGAATGTTCAGAGAACTTATAAAAAAGCGGAAAAAAAAGTTAGAGAAACACTCCTTCCTTCCGCCTCCTTACCTTCTTTACCTACGGGTCTTCCCGGTGATGAAGACGATGATGATACAACGACTAATCCCTTCCGATCAACATCAGGAGGTAGTATGTATGCACATTTAGGTGGTGGACTTACTACGACGAAAAAGAAAAAAAGTTCTCGACAAGAAGCAAATCTTACTACACAAAGAAGTAGAAGTCTTTTAACATCTTAATATATATGGCAGATCAAAATACAGATTTAGGTGCTGTAATAGACAGACACCATGAAAAATTAAAGAATAACCGCAGAGTCTGGGAGCGAGAGTGGCAGGAAATGGCAGAATATGTCTTGCCGCATCGCTCAGACTTCACAACAACTCATTCTAAAGGTGATAATAGAATGGGTATGGCATTTGAAGGTACAGCAATGCGTTTATTAAAGCGTTTTGCATCAAATATCCATAATGTATTTACACCTATGGGGGCAGAATGGTTTAAGTTAACTACAGGAATTAGTCAATTGGATAAAAACCGTAATGTTGCCCTATGGTTAGAAGAAGCATCTAAAATAGTAAAACATCATGTATCACGACCATCATCAAATTTCCAAAGTGCAATCTATCAATACTACTTGGAAGCAGGATCTTTCGGAACTGGCATTATATTTGTTGAGGATTTGCCGGGATTTGGGCCTCGTTACCGCAATTTTCCTCTTTCGGATTGTATATTGGGTAGCGGAAGTGAAATGGAAATTGACACAATATATAGGAACTACAAACAAACAGCAAAAGACCTAGTTACAAGATTTGACCCACAGACTTTACCTGAACAAATTGCAGAAAAAGGATTTGGGCCAAAAATGCTGGATGAATACGATGTCGTTCATGCAGTATTTCCTTCATGGACAATACAAAACTTCCTGCCAGAAGGATTTATGAAGCCATTTGTATCTGTTCATTACTTGAAAGATAAGAAACAGATATTGCAATTCGGTGGATACGAAGAAATGCCCTATATCTGTGCAAGATGGGAACGATCCGATAGAGAAATCTATGGTCGTGGGCCAACTTGGGAAATAATGCCGGATATTAGGCTAATAACTGAAGTAGATCGTACATATTTAAAGGCCGTTCAGAAATCGGTCTCTCCGCCTCTGTTTGTGCCGGATTCTGGACTCTTAGACCCCCTAGATACTACCCCGGATGCAATAAACTACTACTCAATCGGGCTAGGGGGCAAAGATATGATATTTGAAGTGCCTAGTAATGCAAGACCTGATTATGCAGAGAAATTAAATGCAAAATGTACAGTTGCAATCAAAGAAGGCTACTTTTTGGACTTACTTGAACTACCCGGCCCGGTTGCACCTGATGGTGATGTAATGCGCTTCTCTGCAACGGAAGTATCTGTAAGAATGAGACAGAGAATGCCAATTCTTGGACCAATTCTAGCAAGACAGGAGGCAGAATTCCTTGATCCATTAATAAGAAGAACAATTAATATATTAATGAGGTCTTTCCAGTTACCAGAAATGCCTAATGAAATGGAACAAAACTTTAAAATTGAATATATCAATCCAGTTTCCATTGCAATGCGTTCAGGAGAATTAAGTTCAATGAATCAGCTATTTGAAATGATATTACCACTTGCTCAGATTGATCAGACTATACCAATGTATTTTAATACTCAGCAAATACTTGCAAATACAGCAGAAGTCCTGCAAATACCAACATCTAACTTGAGAACAAAAGAAGAAGTTGATGCAATCGTTGCAGAACAGCAAAGACAGCAAATGGAACAAGAACAAATACAACAGGCACAAGTTGCTGGAGAACTAAATGAATCACTTGCAAAAGCTGAATCACTTAGAGCAGAGGCGGCATGATTTCACGATGGTTACAGGAAAAAGAAAAGCGTAAAAGTTTTAAAGAGGTCTTTAGTAGTGAAGAAGGACAGGATGTTATTGCAATGCTTGCAAATGCACATTATGTCTTTCGTACTTCACATGCTAGTGACCCTTATACATCTGCATGGCAAGAAGGTCAAAGAACTGTAGTAATGGAGATTATCAATCTCGTTGGTGCAGATTTAGAAGCCATTAGAAAAAGAATTGACATGCAGGAACAAGCTCGTGTAGAAAGACGAGCATAACCTTAACAATAAATAAATATGACAGAAGAAGTAGCTCCTGTAGAAGATTCAGGGCAAGCTGAAGTTGATTCTACTATTGTATTTAATCCATCCACTATGCCAGAAGGTATAAGGGATGAACCAAGTCTCCAAACATTTGACTCTGTAGACAAACTTGCAAAGTCCTACGTTAATGCAGTCAAAATGATAGGAGGAAACCCGGAGAATCTCATCTCCCTTCCGCAAGAAGGGGAAAGTTGGGATGAAATCTATAATAAACTTGGAAGACCTGAACAAGCTAATGATTATGATTTTGGTGAAGATGATGAAGGTGTACTGGATGATTTTAAAGAATTCGCACACCAGAATAATCTTACCCAAGATCAAGCAGATAATTTGTTAGGTCTTTTCTCAGAATTAGAAGAAGAAGAAGCCAAAAATGAGGAACAAGCTATGGAGGACTTAAAAGTCGAGACTACTATCGGACTCCAACGTGATTGGGGGAAAAATTATGATGGTAATCTGGATTATGCCCGAAGAGCTTATGCCCAATTTGGTACTCCTGAACTGACTGAAATTATGGATAATACTGGCTTTGGAAACCACCCTGAAGTGATCAAGGCTTTTTCAAAAGTAGGTCAGTTACTAGGAGAAGAAGCACTTGCGGTAGGTACAGGATTAGGTCGAAATCAAATGTCTCCGCAATCTGCGCTGGAAGAGATTCAGGCTCTTTACAGTGATAAGGAATTCTCTAAAGCATATCGTGATAATAGAGATCCTAATCACAAAACTGCAATGGCTAAAATGGAGAGGCTGTTTAAATCAGCATATCCAACCCAACGTAGAGTAAGATAATATATCACCCTCCATAGTGGAGGTACTACCGAAGATAAGATAATAGGCAGATAAACACTTTGTCCTGCTGAAAAGTCTGTTGTGACCCTTTATGGATAATCACTAGGTGCTGTGATTTAATTTTAAACATAATGGTAACAATATGGCTAATTTTTATGACATTGAAACCTCGTATATACATCGCTATTCCGCAGATGTATTACATGCGCTTCAACAAAAGACTACCCGGTTACGTAATTTCGTAACTAATAAGCCAAATTGTCAAGGTGTTGCCGAGTTCATTGATAAGATCGGAACTAACGAAGCACTGGACAAAGTTGCCCGATTTGCAGATTCGCCAGTACAAGCGATTTCGCACCAACGTAGGAGAGTATCAGCACAACCTAAAAATGCTGGATTCTTTGTAGAAGGTTTTGACACTCGTAGAATGAACTATGATGTCTTCCAGCCTTATGCAGAAGCTACGTCTATGGCGATGGCTCGTAAGATGGATACTGTAATCATTGATGCCGCATTTGGTTCAGCATATGAATCAGATGGTGGTGTTATGGACGGTGCAACTGAGATAGTTTGGAATTCATCCAATTTCCCAAATCAATTTATTGACGTTGATTTTCAAGTAGGTACTGCAACTGTTGACATGAGTGGTATTGATAATACTGCCGGGAATCGCAGAACATTATCAATTGACAAATTGTTAAAGGCTCGCAGGATTCTTTCTGAAAATGAAGCAGATCAATATGATGAAGGTGGTAATCCACTTTATTTCATTGTATGTTCTGCGGCTCAGATTGAGTCACTACTCCATTCAACAACAATACAAAGTGTGGATTATAATAACATTCGTGCTTTAGTTGAGGGACAAACTAATTACTATGCAGGATTCCAGTTTATACGGCATGAAGGTATGCCTACATCGGGATCTGGTGATACGCTGACAGAAAGTGTGTTGGCATTTCATCCGCAAGGATTAGCTTTTTGTTCTTGGGAAGAACCGATAACTGAAATTGAGCGACGTTCTGACAAATCTTTTGTTCCATATGCATATTTTGAAATGGATATTGGAGCAACTAGGGTTTGGGAAGAAATGGTCATTCAAATTGACTGTTTCGTAACAGCTTAACCCCAAACTATGAAAGGACAAAATGGCTAATTTATATGCAGTAGATTACAAAAAACGCTTTGTAACACTTCCTGCGAAGTTGACTGATGTCGCTACGCAAGGTGGTCGTGTACGAGTTATGTATGATACACATACAGTTGTAGCAGGAGATGCTGAAAATGATGTTCTCTATGTTGGAAGACTCCCCGGAGGTTCTAAAATATGGGAAGCATCTATATCAACATCTGCAACATTAGGTAGTGGAGCAAATGTAGATATGGGATGGCAAGCAGTTTCTGCAACTGCAACTGCGGCTAATACTGATTTAGATGGAATATTCGATGGAAAAGCTACAGAAGGTGCTTTGACATGGTTTTGGAATGGTGGATCAGGACAGACTACAGCTAACAAAGCTGGTGCTGTTGTGAACTCACCAATTTCTATTCCAGATGAAGCAGATATTGTCGTTACGTTAAAAGGTAGCGATCCAGCGGCAGATGTCGTAATCAAATGTGTGATTATGTATTCTATTGACTAATATCAATCGGGGGTTGGGAAACTGACCCCCATTTCTAACAGTTTAATATGGATAAAACTGGCATATCTAATCTTGCCCTGAGTAATTTGGGTGAGGCTAGAATACAATCTCTTACTGAAAATAGTGCAAGAGCAAGAGCATGTTCTGCAAGAATAGATAGTTGTATAGAATCTGTCTTGCGAATGAATGTTTGGAATAGCGCATTAGAACGTGTACTTCTTACACAGATAGAAGCTCCATTATTTGGATGGAATTATACATATCAACTTCCTGCTAACTGTATAAAAGTAGTTGAAGTAGAACCTGTATCTAAATATTTAGTAGAAAAAAAGAATATATTATCAAATGAAACGTCATTATATTTACTATATGTAGCAACACCAACAGATACTAATAACTTAGATGTTTTATTGGCTGAAGCAATAGCAATGAAACTTGCTGTAGAAATTGCGGAAACTCTTACAAGTAAAGAAGGATTAAAGTCAGAAATGGCACAAAAGTACTTTCTAGCAGTACAAGAAGCAAGATCTGCAAACTCAAGAGATAAAACGCCAGAACATAGGGAACGATCATCTTATCTTGATGCTAAAAAAGGAAGATATTCTGTTACACATAGAACTTTCAATACTCCTACTATTGGGTATGAAGTAGATATGCAAGCATGGAAAACTAAATGAAGTATGAATTTCTTCAACCTAAATTTACAGAAGGTGTATTAGCAAAAAGTCTTCAGGGTCGTTCTAATGAGGAGTTTTATCATTATGGGTATAAAGCATCCAAAAATATGATTCCGATCCTCTCAGGGCCAGTTGTTAAACGCCCCGGGACGAATTACATAGGAGATGCTAAACATTCTAGTGCTGTCTTTATTCCTTTCTTCAAGGATAAGGATAATACCTATATTATAGAATTAGGTTCAACATCACCTTCCTCTGGTGGTTATTTAAGAGTCTGGTCACAAGATCGACTTTTAAATGATAATACAACAGACAGTACAACAACATACGAATATTCAACAGTATTTCCGTGGACTGCGGCTGAACTTGCTACCTTGAAAACTACACAAAGTGGTGATGTTATCTTTGTGTGCTGTCCTACTAAACCACCCCAAAAGATATTCCGTACTTTATCTGTTGCTACAACAAGTGCTGTTGCTGAAGATGAAAGTGTCTGGGCAATTACAGAATTTGTAACTAAAGATGGGCCATATACTGATATTAATATATGGAATGAAACTGATGTAGCGGAAAGATTTACATTAAAATTAACGGCTCAACCGGCGGTTAGTGATTTAGTAGATATAGGAGATGTACAATTCAATACTATTGATAATACGTTGGTTCTTGCAAATCATGGAGTGCAAGTAGGTCAAAAAATAAGATTGGATGGTTCTTCAGGTAAAGGTTGGGGTAATATAAGACAAAATATTTCTGGTACTACTTCTAATGATGGTAAAGCACAAAGTAAAATGAATAATGGAGTTAGTATTGCCATCCCTTCAACAGCACTTACTTCAATTTCTAATGGTTCTGGCAGTAGTCCCGGTGTTTTTACAAAAACTGGTGGTCATGGATTATACCCAAATAATAGAATACGATTGACTACAACTGGTTCATTACCTGAAGGTTTAACTGTTGGGATTGATTATTATGTCTCGCCAACTGATTGCACTGCGGACACTTTTAAAGTATCTTCAACACCAAATGGAACACCTATAAATACAGGTCTTAGTGGCGGAGGAGGAGGCGGATCTGGTACACATTCTTTTGTAGGGACTTTATTAGATGATAATTTTAATGTTGATGCCTATGTTATTGCTACAACTCCAACTACTATACAATTTGCGGATGACGATGGTGGAAGTATCCGTGAATTTGAACTTGCACAAACAGTTTTTACCGGCGATGCTCCGCCACAACCAACTTCAGCAAATGCAAAAGTTACATTAAAAAAATATGTCTTTTCGGCTAGTGATACGACCGCAAGAAGTCTTACTTTATATAACAATAATGATGCCACTTCTGAACGAGCCGCAACTTTGACATATTTTACAAGTAATGATGTAGGAAGATTAATAAGAATTAATCCTCTTTTAAAAGGAGGCAGTAATATAGGTGGTATTAAATGGGCATGGGGGAAAATTCATACTGTTAATAATACAGGGTCTAATGGTGTTATTGAAGTTCACTTTAAAACTGAAATGGCTAATACAAGAGGATCTTATGGAACAGCAGAGTTTAGACTTGGTGCATTCAGTGAAGGTGAAGGATATCCACATGTAGCACAAATATACCAGCAACGTATGGTAATGGCGGCAACTAATGTACAGCCATCTACAATCTGGTTATCAGAGACAGCTAATTTTTATTCGTTTTCACCATCAGTAATATCAGAACAAGGTAGTCCAGAATCCATTACAGAAGGTGTTTCAAAAGAAATAGTAATAGATTCAAATGCCCTTACATTTACTTTAGACTCAGATACATTAGATGAAATAAAGTGGCTAGGTGAATCAAAGAAACTCTCAATGGGTACTTCTGCCGGTATATATATGTTATATGGATCAGAAACTGATCTTAGTATTACACCATTCCGGTTTACAATTAACAGGGAAACATCATTTTCTGCAACTGATACTGCACCAGTTATTGTTTCCAATGCATTGTTATATACACAGATTGGAGGAAAAGATGTTCAAGCACTTGAATTAGAAGCTGATACAGTTAATCAATGGGTTTCTAGTAAAATATCCCTGAAAGGCTATGATATAATTAAAAATTCTACAATATCAAAAATGATATGGCAGGAAAGACCTTTTGCTCTTATCTGGTTTATGATGAATGACGGCAAACTATTAACTCTTAGTTATGATCGTAGTTTAGAATTTCAAGCATGGTCTGAACATGTGATTGCAGGGAAAATATACCGCAAGATTACTGGAACAGTACAAGCAACTGCAAATGCAGAAGTAGTGGTAAGTGATAGTTCAGGAGATGAAGTAGCAGATTCAGGAAACAAAATATTATTTACTGATGAAGATCATGGATTAATTAATACAGATATAGTGCAAATAAGAACTACTGGAACTTTACCTACAGGATTAAGTTTAAATACAAATTATTATGTAGTTAATAAAACGGATGATACCTTTAAACTTGCATTAACTTCTGGTGGTGCAGATATATTATGGACAGATGATGGTGGAGGAACACATTCATGGTATAAACCTACAATCTATACAGTAGCAGGAGATCAAACCAGTATGTTCCTTGTAGATAAATTTGTTACTGTCTCTAATTATACAGATGTAAGTTGGAATGTCAGTCAAGAGATAATAAATGTATTATATACTGGAGGAAATACAGAAATAACAACTCGTCTTGACTCTTCAACTTTTGCTAGTACAACTGCAACTGATCCTAGAATTGAGGCAGATGGAAGTTCACATGCACAAGTAATTGATATTGATATTATACCTACACCAACTCATGACCAAATATGGTTTAAAGTAAAAAGAACTGTAAATGGAGCTGATCAATATCATGTTGAAACATTATCAAGATTCCCAACGGAAGGAGCATTGGATCGTAATGATTATGTATTCTCTGATAGTGCAGTTTCAGGTGCAGTCCCAATTACTAAAATTATTAGTGGATTGAAACATCTTAGAAATGAAGAAGTCCAGATTTATTATGAAGGTATGCAACATTCTAATATAACTGTTACAAATACTGGTGGATCAGATGAAACTATTACTTTAAGTCATACTCAAGGTAATGAACATGTAACAGGACTTCCATATGATGCAGAGCTAGAAACATTAGCACCTTCTGCACCTGAAAATCAATTTTCTTATACTAAAAGATTAATTAAAGTGGCAGTATTGATAGAAGAATCACTAGGTATTCAAGTAGAATATAATGATTTGTCAGAAGAATTACTATTCAGAACAACACAAGATGCAATGGGTAGACAAATTCCTTTATTTTCAGGATTGAGAAAATTGTCATTGTCAGGAATTGGTTGGGATACACATAATTTAAAAATCGTTTCTAATGGCCCATTTCCAATGCAACTTAATGCTATTATTATAGAAGCAGAAACCGGAGGATCATAATGAGCGCAGTAGCCGGATTAATGTTTGTTGCAAAAGGATATTCAGCTTATCAGAAGCAACAAAGTAGATATGAGATTGCTGACTGGAGAGATAAAGGTGCTCGTGAATCTCTACTTACTGCATCATATAATATTAGAGAAAGGAATAAAGAATCACGCCAGACACAATTTGAAATATATGATCAAGCTGGTTCTTATATCGAAAAACTTAATGTTGCAGGATTGAAAGCAGAAGCTACTGGTGAAGTAACAACAGCGGCTAGCGGAGTAATAGTAGAAACTGGTTCTTCACAAGCGGCATTATCAGCTATATTAAATGAATATTTAGCAGAAAAAGGGGAAGTTGTACTTAATGCTAAACATCAGATTAGATCAGAAGCAAGACAAACTAAAAATCTGAATACTTCAGAATGGCGAAGTGCACATTTTTATGCAAACCGTGAAAGAAGAAAAGCTGACCTAGAAAGAAGGCAAGCTGATAGACAATTCAAAGCAGATATATTTAGTGCAGGCATAGATGCATATGCATCAGGATCTGCTGTAGAAGGTACAGGAGATGTAACCAAATGGGGATCCAAGACTCCTAAAGATGTGAAGCCAGTAAGTACTACAAAAAGTATAACTCCTCCTAAAGTTATGGAGACAGGATCAACTGCGAAAAAAGTTGCTCCTCGTATACCAAAAAGAATAAGTAAATATCATACACGGCATCGTTTCAAAACTTTTGATGAATTATCCAAAGAAAAGAACAAATTTATACGAAATAAATACTCAAGTTTTTATAAAAACAAGTAATGGCTCAAATAAAATCACCAGATTATTCTAAGATATCTACCAGACAAAAAGTCTATCCTGTGCGTCCTGCACAACAAGAATATTTTAGACAAGATGAAAAGGTAGATTTATCTTCATCCGCAATGACAGATGCAGTTTTGGAGGGATTAGAAGTCTTTTCAAAAATATATGTCCAATCTAAAGAGACTGCTGATCTTCTTCAGGCAAAAAATATTTTAATTGAAAAAGCAAAAGATACTCAAAGAGTAAAAGAAAACATTAAACTACATATCGGTTCTACTGCACCGGAGCATTTACAATTACAAAATGTGTTAAATGACTATAGAACTATTGATCAAGAAGGAAGATCTAAGTTAAATCTTGGCGCAGATAGAAAACATAATATTAGTTCAATGCAAATGCCAACAGATATTAATGATAATGTACGTTTAAAAATAGAAGATAAATTTGTTGGAGCAGAAATTGATATTGTAAACTATCTCATTTCTCAAGTTGAAAGCGTACAAAGTCAGCAAGTAGAAGACTTATTGAGTGAAGAAATTGAAGTATTCAGTAATGATTATATTATTGATACTAGAAGTAATCCAGATAAAGAAACACGAAGGGAATTACTACAGAACCATTTAAAAGTTTTATTTGAAAAAATAGATCATTTATCAACTATAGGTACATTTGACGAATATCAAATAACAAAAAGAAAGAATAAAGTAATCCAAATTGCACTAAAAACCGAATTCCGATCAGATATGTTAATAGAAGGAAATAAAAATAAGGCTATTGAAGATGCTGATAATGGAGGATATTTTTATGTAATGGATGACGGCAGGAAAATAAGTCTTCAACGTGCTGTAATTAAGCCATACATTGATGCAAGAATAGGTGAACAGTTTAAAGCCAGTAATGATTGGAAAGACTATTTATCCGATAATGAAAAAGTAAGATATCTACAGGGATTAGAAAAAGATGTAGAAGATAATCCCAGTAAATTCCTAAATGATTATGGAAAACTTGAAAAAGATAAATGGGTTTTTGATTGGGATAAAATTTCTAAGGATAAAAAACTTCATCAATACGTATTAACTGATTTAAGAGATAAAGGACCTGATGCTCATGGAAAAGCAAGAACAGCAACCCCAGAAGAACTAAAAACAATAAAGGGTAATATATTACATAAAGCATTTCTGAATGCTATAAACAAACATGAAGCAGAATTAAAGGCACAAATAGGAGAAGAAGTTAAATGGAATTATTTTAATAATTCTTATATTCCTTCTGTAGTAGACGAATGGATGACATATCTTGTGGAACGTGCTTTAGCGGCCCAACAAGGAGAACTACCAGCACCGGCACTAACTGACGAAGGCCGCCCAAAAGAAGTAAGAAGAAATTCATTAACAAATAAATACCTTAATACAGAACAATTAGCAGAAGAACAAAAACTAGATGAAGGTGCATTAGAGATAGTTGAAATAGTAGAAAATATGAAAGGATGGAAAATCCGAGAATTACACCAACATATAAAAACATTTAATGAGAAGTTCAATGATGATAACTTTCATCAAATACGTGCTAAAGCAACTGATATTCTTCAGCATAGAATTATAGATTTAACAGATAATATAGCTACTACACAACTAAGAGAGTCTTCATCTCAGAATAAAGAAGTTCTTGAAGGTGGTGAAGGCGAATATGATATGGAAGCTGTTAAAAAATGGCAAGAAAAACTTGGTATAACAAATACAAATAACTTAGTACCAAAATCGACATTAGCAGAAATTAAAATACTTGAAGACCCTCTTACAGATTTTAATCAGAAATTGGTAATTTTAAATAAATTTACTGCATTAGAATCTAAATATGGTGTTATAGGCAGTCCTTATAGGCAATTAGCACATTCACAAATTTCATTAAATATGAGAGCAAAAGTTAATGGTGGTATGAGAGGTCTATATGCAACATGGGGAAATTATGAAGGACGACTCGAACAAATAAAACATTTAAAAGGAGCATTACATAAAATCTCAAAACAAACAGCAGAAGAAAGAACTAATCCTTAAAAATGGCAGAAGATACTACAAAATATCAAGAAATTTGGGGCAAAGTTATTGAAGGTAGTCAATATGATTATCTTTCAACTATATTGGATTTTCAATTAAAAGAAGATTTGTTGGAACATAAACGTAATATGATTTCTTATTATCTTTCAACAGGTACATGGGATGAAAATACTGATCCATATGAAGCCCATAAACAACTGAATTCCGAAATGTTTCCAAATCAATTTGTAGTCGATACAGATAAAAGAATTAATTTTGCTGTAAAAGAAAATGTATTTACAATTGACTTCGATCTTGACCCTGAATTAGCATTAAATGGAGCTAATCTTATAATAGGTACAATGGATGAGAAAAATCACGAATCTGATCCAGAAGGTCAACCTTTTTTCTGGGGTATCCTTAAAGAATACGGAGAGCAACATCAAAAAATGATGCCAGAAGAACAACTAGAAAAATTCAAAGAAGTTACAAAAGGTATGGGTATTATACATGGTAAACATGTAGAGGAATATTTAATAGAACAAATACTTCAGGATTTAATAGATGGTAATGCATACAATCTTGAAAGAGCATTAATACCAGCTAGTACTGGAGAAGGATACCAAATAGGAATATTTTATATACCGGAAGATGGATCAAGTAAAGATGGAATCTTAATTGGAGCAATGTTAGATGGAGATAAATTCCGTCATATAACACATGAAGAATTAGTAGGAGCTAGTGCTTCAGAACATTTACTAGATTATGTTACAAGTTATTTCTTCAATTACAGTCATAAAAAAATACAAAAATTAAAAGAAGAAGGAATGGAAAGTGAAGAACTATATACTTGGGAAGGTGATGAACGAGTTTCAGATTGGTATCCTCAGTTTTTTAATATGATGGGAAAATTAGAATTCCAATATACTATTAAGCCTTTATCAGACATGCTAGAAGAAAAAGCTAAAGAGAAGTATGGTAAAAAATACAGACCGGGTAAAGATTTTCTTTCAGATGATGAATCACGAGCAATCCTAAAATTATATATGGATCGTCTTGATAGATTTTATAAGAATGATTATATTCCAGATATTACTAAACCTTATGTTAGAGCTATATCTAATTTTTGGTCAGTTGATATGAGGTTCTCAGAACTATTTTACAATGCTCCTGCCGTAAGTGAAGATTAGTATGATACTACCACAATATACATTTGAATATAATGATGGAATGCATCAGAATGCTCTAATGCAGAGTGCAATAAGAAATTACATTCCTACTGGATTTGGAGTCTTTAAAAAATCAGTCAGTTTTGCTTTCCAAGACAATTCAATAAGTCATGTTGCAGATTATTTAAGAACCTTACAAGCTCCAGAAGATACAAATTTATTAACAAAAGAAGAATACCTATCATCAGAACATTTCAGAAAGGAAGTGCGCTGGAAAGAAGGTATGACTGAGAAACAAACAGAGATATTAGCAGAGAGACAAGATAGAATGAATTACTATGGTGCTTATATGAAAAATGCCAGTATGCTTAGTGTAGGTGGTATCTCTGGTATGATAATTGGTAGTATTCCTGATCCAATTAATTATATACCATTTTTAGGTTGGTCAGGAAGAATAGCTAAAACTGCTAGTTTAGTCAAAAAAGTACCAGTATTAAGAATGTCAGCAAATGCAATGATGGGTCAAACTGCATTTGAAGCTGTAAAGCAAGGGGTTACATATAAATTAGGAGGTGACATCCATTGGCAAGCCGCAATGATTGATGTTGCAATAGCAGGAATGATTGGTGCAGGAGCAGGAGTAATATTTGGAGGATTAGGTTCAAAAAGTGGACTTGCAAAAAAAATAGCAGAAGCAGAAAAAAAAGAAAACCTTGTAAATGCTGGTGTACATATAGGTGATGATGTACAGGTTGAAAACATGGGGAAAAATCTTGATCAGACTGACAGCCCAGAAATAAATAACCCACCAACTAAAGATCCAGAAACTGAGATAAATTTCCGTGAAGAACAAATTAAAACACACGAAGATGCTACATCTACATTAGAGAAAGAGTTAGATACTGGTGTTGATCCTCCAAATACATTGTCAGAACAGAGCGAAGGATATTTTGCTAATGCATTAAGAAAAACAAAGTCATGTTTATTAGGATTATTCGGTAAATAATGAGTAACGAACCTTGTAAAAGAATATTAACAGAGCATGGATTCCATGCAGATGACATTGATGTAATTATCAATGAACTTCCAAATATTGAATCTATAAATCAATATGCAAAAGAAGTACATGGCAAAGTAAGAGCAAATAAAAAATTATCTCTTTCAAGAAAAATCTCTAAACAAAGAACTCAAGAAGCAATAAAAACAATAAGAGAATCTTTAGATGACAATCCTAATCCCTTTAAAACCTTCTTAAATCTACTGGTAGGAAAGAATGGCTTATGGATAAATGCTACTGCAAGATCAGAAATGAGAAATGCCAGAATATTAAAAGAAATGAATTTGTCAAATAAAGAATTATCTAAACTGTTGGATGATAAAAACGGATTTGTCAGGGATTTGATTGATGAGATGAATCCTTTTACTGGCAAACAGAAAACAATTAATGATGATGCATTTAGATTAGCAAAGATATTAGTTGAAGAAAAGAAACTTCAAGTAATTGAAAGTCAAGCATATGGTTCAGGAATCTTTTGGTTAGATGATCATATAACTGCACAATATCATGATCCGGTTAGGATACTTGGAAAAGGTGAACTTTATGATAGAAAGTTATGGAAAGATACGATAATAGGATTAATTGATCATGATAAAACCTTATCTAAAGTAACAAAAGGAGTAACAATAGATCAATTGCTAGATGATGTATATAGTGCTATTACACATAAATTAGAAGTAAAAACAAAATCAGTTAAAGATATAAAAGTTTCAGAAATATTAGGTGAAGCATTTGATCGTACAACTCCTTTAAAGCAGTTATTGGAAGTACAAAGAATACTTCACTTTAAAGATACAGCATCAGTATTAAAATATAATGAAGCATTTGGTTATTACAATATAGGTAAATCAATATTTGCTAATATGGACATGATGGATAACCATTTAGCAATAGGAGAAACGCTAGGATTTGGATTTTCAGAAAAAGTAAAGGGTATAGATATTAATACAGGACGTAAAAAAACATATACCCAAAATACATTGCCTGAAAAAGAACTGAATAAAATGATTGAAACTTTAGAAATTCAAAAGAAAATTACCCCATTTCAGGCATGGAGGCTAAAAGCCGCACTTTATCAAGTATCAGGAGAATCATTTATTGTAGGTAATGCATCATTAGCTAAATTTGTAGTTGGCTGGCAAGCATGGCAAACAGTCACAAAATTAGGCAAACAGATGATAAGTTCATTTGGTGATATGTGGTCTTCAGGAATTAATCTACATTATCAAGGTGTTGCGCCTGATACAGCATATTTGGGTATGGTAAATCATTTATATAGAAGTGCATTAGGAAAAGTAGGTAAAGAAGAAAAGAATGTATTAAGAATGCTTGGTATTGGTTTTGATGGAGTTTTTGGAGCATCAGCAAGATCAGTTATGTCAACTCCTATTGCTGGTAGGTTATCAAGAATGCAGGATCATTTTTTAACATGGAATGGCTCTCATGGATGGACAAATTGGATGAGAGAAGGCTTTGCAATGATGTCCTCAAATCATTTTGCCAACCAGATATTATCTAAAAACTTTGATAATTTAGATCCAAGATTTGCTCAATTAATGCAAGAATATGGTTTTACCCAAAAAGATTGGCTAAAATTAAAAGAACTTGGTACATTTAATGAAAAAAGTTTTAGAATTGATGGAAATGCCAGCAATAACTATATTTCAGGAGATTGGATAAGATCACTTAAAGGCCCGGAGTCACTAGCAAGAAAGATAGATAGATTTTTTATTAATGAATCAAAATACGGTGTACCAGAAGCAACAGGCAAGGAACGTGCATTAATGTATGGTAACTTTAACAGAGGTACATTGCCAGATGCGGCAACACACTTGTTTTGGGAATTCAGAACTCATACAATGAGTATAGCAATGAATACCTACCCAAGAATTATGAAACTTGGATTACCCGGGACATTACATATGTTACCAGCAGTAGGATTAGGATATGCTTCATTATCCGCTAAAAACATGCTTAAAGGCAAAGAACCGCCAGCATACGATGATCCAGCCGTATTAACTGATGCATTAGTACAGAGTGGCTTTGCAGGAATGTTTGGAGATTTCCTTGCAGGAGAATACGGAAGATACTATCATAAATGGGATGAAGCAACATTAGGTGCAGGATATGCAACATTTAAAGATTATGGTGAATTATTCGTAGGATTAGCTACAGGGAATAAAGATGCAGAAGATGTATGGAAAAACTTGCGTTACAATATTCCATACGCTAATTTGTTTTATCTTGAAGCAGGATTAAATTATGGGATACATTATGGAGTAATGGAAACATTCAGTCCCGGATATTTAAATACTTTAGAATCTAGGGCTAGAAAACGTGATGAAGAGTTTATGTATAAACCATCTAATATTTGGGATTATGGAGGATTAAGATGATTACAACTGAATTAGACAGATATGAATTTACTGTTGCAAATACTGATCCTGTAGTCTTCAGGTCAGGTGGTACTGATATACCTATACGAGATGCTTCTCATATAAAAGTATATGTAACAACTACTGGCACTTTTACTGTTAATTATTCAACAAGTAATGTCAATCTATTAGATACTGCACATGGTCATGTAAATGGTCAAGAGCTTACCTTATCTGCTGGGACTACATTACCTACAGGATTACCAGCAAGTTCAATATGTTATGTAGTTAATGCAACTGAAGATGATTTTGAAGTATCACTTTCTGTTGGTGGAAGTTCCCTAGTTTTTATAAATAATGGAAGTGGTACTCTTACATGGACTAAAACTCTCCTTAAAACAATTACAACTGATTATACAGTAGCTTTAGTAGGTACAACTGCAACAATTTCATGGGCAAGTGGTAAAGAACCAGCAGTAAGTGATAAAGTTCTATTCCTGAGAGAAGTAACTTTTGAACAAAATACAGATTTACAAAATAATTCACAATTTGAAGCAGAATCTGTAGAAAGCCAATTAGATTTGATGGTTAATATGTCTCAACAGTTAAAGAATATTACTGGACGACAATTAAGATTCTCAAATTTGTTAGAGGCTTCAGATGCTACAGATGCCGCCGCAACATTAACTGCAACAGCGGCAGGACGAGCTAATAAAACACTTAGATTTGATAGTGAAGGTAGACTTGGTGTTTCTACTGTTAATCTAGAAAATAGTGAAGATAATGTATTAGATGCTAAATCATGGGCTACAGAATCACCGGGTTCTGTAAATGAATATGAAGAAGCTGTAGCTAGTGCAGTATCTCCTACCGCATACTCAGCAAAAGAACATGCTGTTGGTTCTCCTCCAGATGGTTCTGCAAAAGAATGGGCTACTACTACTACTGATGCAGTTGCAGGAGGTCTTTATAGTGCAAAACAATATGCTATAAATGCCGCCGCCTCGGCAACAGCCGCAGAAGGATATACAGATGCTTTTGATGATCGTTATCTAGGCTCAAAATCATCCGCACCTACTGTAGATAATGATGGTGCTACATTAACTGATGGAGCTTTGTATTTTAATACAACTACAGATCGCATGAATGTATATAATCTTTCAACAACAACATGGCTCGACATTACTATTCCTTCTGCATTAGATACTACTCATTTTAGTGCTTCAGCAATTGTTACCCAAGCAGAAGGTATTGCAAGTAATGATAATGAAACGACCATACCAACTTGTGCCGCAGTTAAAGACTTTGTTGATACAACAGTAACCGCACAAGATTTAGACTTTCAAGGTGATAGTGGAGGGGCATTAAATATTGATTTAGATAGTGAAGTATTAGATATAGCTGGTGGTACTGGTATTACTACAACTGGTTCAGGCAATGAAGTATCAATCGCACATGATGCACATACAGGTGATGTAACAGGTGCAACTACTCTTACTATTGCAAATGATGCTGTTACTTATGCAAAAATGCAGAATGTTTCTGCTGATGAAAGAATATTAGGTCGTGTATCTGGTGCTGATGGAGTTATTGAAGAATTAACTAAAGCACAAGTATTAACATTTGCTAATGTAGAAGATGGTGCAGATGTAACAGACACTACAAATGTAACAGCGGCTGGTGCTTTAATGGATAGTGAATGTGCTGGTCTTGCCGCATTAAAAGCAACTACAGGTACTTTTCTCACTGCTGACCAAACTAAATTAGACGGAATTGAAGCTAATGCTGATGTAACTGATGCCACTAATGTAACTGCGGCAGGAGCGTTGATGGATAGCGAGTGTACAGACCTTGCGGCAGTAAAAGCTACTGAAGAACCATTTACAGCGGCTCTTTTGTCAAAGCTAAATGCTATTGAGACTAGTGCAACTTCTGACCAAAGTGCTTCAGAAATAAAAACTCTTTTAGAAGATGGTATTGATAGTGTCCATTATGTAAATGGCTCAATTGATACAGAACATATTGGTGATTTACAAGTGACAGCGGCAAAAGTTGCGGCAGATGTTGCTACACAGGCAGAACTTGATACAGTTTCAGGAGTTGCAAACGCCGCCGCTACTACCGGAAAAGCAATAGCTATGGCAATTGTTTTTGGTGGATAAGTTAATTTTAAAATTTGAAAGGTAAAAAATGGCAAATCCCAACATAGTAAGTGTAGCAACCATTGCAGGAGGTTCTATTGGTTTCCATATGCTAACTGCTGATGCTACTGCAATTATGACTGTATCTACTGATTATATAGTAAAAGTCAATTCAATTTTGGTTGCTAATGTAGATGGAACTAATGCCGCTACAGTAGACATAAGAATAGTTAAAGCAAACGCAACTCCTCTTGGAATAACAAATTTTGATATATCAGGAACTTTTTATATTGCAAAGGATGTTAATGTTCCAGTAGATGATATGTTGGTCGTTGTTGATAAACCCATTTATTTAATGGAAGGTGATGTTTTACAGGGTAGTGCAAGTGTTGCAAGTGATCTTGATCTATTTGTTTCTTATGATGTTATAATTGATTGATAGAAAGGTAAATATATGAAATATGTAACAAGTTCAACAATCCTTGCTGGTGATACTGGATTAGCTAAAAATCTAACAACATATACAACTGATGTGCTAGTTGAATTAGGAAATAGCATGATAATTTCTGGTGCAGTTACAATTCCAAATTTAACAGTTAATGGTAATCTGGCAGTATCAACTGAGCTTAATGTGACAACTGATCTTGATATTGGAGCTTCAGGTTCACTAAACATTATAGGATAAACTATGGGTGATTTTAGAATAGGTACAAAAGCGGTTTTTACGCAATCTGGATCGGATGAGCCTGTTTTAGCCAGTACTGTTACAGGGGTTTCGTTATATAGTTCAATTGCTGTAATTTGTGAACAACAAACAGCAGATACACAAGGTGGTACATTTACATCCGGAGCTTGGAGAACGAGAACTTTAAATCATGAAATTACAGATGCTGATTCAATTGTTACATTGAGTTCTAATCAATTTACACTTATAAATGGCACATATACTATCGAATGGTTAGCTCCAGCTTTGAGATGTGGAAGACATGTATCTAAATTAGTTGAAACACAAACACCTACCGATGCAGGGATAGCACAAGCAATGATGGTAAATGTAAATGATTCTAATTCATCATCTCCCTCACATGGATTTGCAGTTGTTACAGTATCATCAGGATCAAATAATGTATTTGAAATACAACATCAATGTTCGGATACAAGAAATACTTATGGGTTGGGGCATTATTCTGGATATGCTGTTGAGCGTTATACTCAAGTAAAAATACTTAAACATCGTAATTAAAATTAAAAATGGCAAATTCACCTGATGAAGAACGACACAAAATAGGTTTACCAGAAAATTGGGATAAAATTAAATACCGACAAGAAAGGGAAGATGCTTATCCTTCATTGCAAGAGCAAGCAGATATGCAGTATTGGGATGAAATAAATGGAACAACTACATGGAAGGATGCAATTGCCAAGGTCAAATCAGATTATCCGAAACCTTAAAAGGAAGATATTATGAGTACATTTCAATTAAATGGAAAAGATTTTGTAAGTCAGACTTCAAGTGCAGAACCTGTTATTGCAAGCACGGTAACTGGTGGTGAAGGTTGCCGTACTTGGACAAAACTTTCAGAAACAGATGCGTCTAATGATGCTACAATTCTTTGTGGAAGTACATCAATCTTTACAAGTACATATAGTATGTATTGCATACAAATAACAGGGTTAGAGTTTGCTAGTAATGCAGATATGCACGCAAAGTTGAAATTAAATGGGGCAGTTAAGACTTCAGATTATGTTTATACACAACACAGAGCAAATGGAACTAACAATGCTCTTGCTAATTCTACATCAGACAGTAAGATGCGTATGGGAAATAATGTATCCGGTGCTAATTATGTTATAGCAACAGGTGATTGTTATGCAGGAGGATATGTTTATGTACATAATCCTGAAAATACCTCACATTTGACACATTTATACTCCACTGTTTGGTTTATTGATGATTCAGACCTAGCATATCAAGGGACAATGATTGGATATTATAAAGGTACAGATTGTAATAATGCTTTAGAAGGTGTGGAATTTTCTGCATCTACAGGAAATATTACTTCAGGTAAATTTGTAACATATGGAATAAGGGATTAATTATGGCAAGATTCCACAATATAAATGGTGAGAGAATTCAGTATACTCAAGCAGAAGAAAATGCAAGAGATAAAGAAGAAGCAGATTGGCAAAAAGAAAAAACTGCTACTCAGTATAAAACAGATCGTCAACTAGCATATCCTCCATGGGAAGAACAATTAGAAAAGATATTTGATGATGGATTGACAAAATGGAAAACAGAGATGATTCAGCCTGTCAAAGATAAATACCCGAAACCTTAAAATAGGAAAAGATTATGGCATTATTAAAATTAAATAATGTTACAGCTATGTCGGAATCAGGTGGTGCTATAACATTACCTTCTGAAGTAACAGGGACTTTTATAAAAATGAAAATGGGGCAATTCCAATGGGATCAAGGTAAATCAAATGGAGCAAATGCAATTACAGGGGTTGGTTTTCAGGGAAATTTTATTGAAGGTTGGGTTAATTATCCGGGAGTGACAACAGAGGTTGGTGTTATAAACTCCTATGGATGTGCTAAAAAAGTAGGTTCAACAATAACTCAACAATGCACCCAAATTATGAATGATGCGTCAAATAGTGTTTATGCCGATATTATTGGATCGACTTCAGATGCAACTTCTGGTGAAGATGGGAACTATAATGTGATTGCATTATCATCATTTGATACAGACGGATTTACTCTTCAAAACACATTACTTGCAAGTGGTACTCCTGCCGGAACTCACGCATTTACTTACATTGTTTATTATTATGGTAACTTATCATGAAAATTGTTTTACAGAAATCTACAGGGCAGATATTAACGGCATTTTCTGGAGTTGAACCAGATGATGAAACTTTATATAAAAATCATTCCGATATAAATAGGGATGATCTGGAAATTAAAACTGTAACTCCTAAAGAACATTCAACTATTAATAAAAACTATTTAAAAAGTATTTCTGAAGGATATAAGCAATTAAGAGCCTCAGAGTATCCAAGAATTACAGATGTAACAGTTGCTTTAGCAGAAAAGGCAGAAGGTGATTCAACAATGTGGGATAAGATTACTGCTCAGCGTGAAGCTGTAAAATCTAAATATCCGAAACCATGAATGAATGAAAGAATCACACAATCTGCAACTAGAGTCTGCACCAGATGAAGAACATCACAAAACTCTATTTGGTGGCGGTGGAGATCCACTGGAGAATAGGAAATTACTTAATTTCTGGGCGAGATTCATTATATCGGTTGCCAATGCAATTACGTTCATTATTTTGCTCTGGTTATTGTTTTTTTCGGAAGTTAAAGAAGCGAGTCGTGATCTTGTTAATATCCTTGTGGGAACGTACGTGGCAATCCTCGTTAAAATTACCGATTATTGGTTCAAAGATAAAAGAGATCAGGAACATGAGGAACACATGAATGGTAAGACTTAGCTTAATTATACTTATGTTAGCTTCCTGTTCACTTAATAATAGTGGTAAAATAGGTTATCATGAAGATGACAAGCCATATAGAGGAACTAGATTTGAAACTAGGGATTATGTAAGACCTTACTGGCAATGTGTACAATTTAATAGGAATGTAGATTGCGATGTGGAATAAGATAAAAAAGTTTTTCTTTGAACCAAGTGAGCAGGATAAAGCGAGAGTAGAGAGATGGAAAGATGCAACAAATTCAAATGATAAACTTACTATCGAACATTTTGATAAGGTAGTAAATCCTGACGATGAAATAGAAGAAGTTCAGGTAACTAAACATATGTCAGTTAAAAAGAAAAAGAAAAAACCGGTTAATTATAATTTTTAAAGAGTGAGTGGCATTACAGAAAAAGAGAATCATTGTAGATGACAATGGCAGTAAAGCTCAGTCAGTATTTGAGCATAATATCGTTAAGATAGGAACACCAGTATTAGGTATTCTATTACTTAGTATCGTAAGCTGGCTCTTCACAACCGTTTTAGAGCTTGATGAAATAATCCAGCAACATACAATTCATCTCCAGCATCTTCATGAGGCAGAAGAGAAATTTGAAGATCAAATGGAAGACTTAGAAGAAATATTAACAGACCTTAGAGTTCATGTAGGTCGTTTAACAGCACATTAGGAGATAATATGCCTTACGGGAAAGGAACATATGGAAAGAAAAGAGGCCGACCACCAAAGAAAGGTGGCAGGAAAAGATAATGAGTGAAACAAAGGAGGAATAATGCCATTTATTATTGCAGGAGTAGTAAAAAGCATGGCTTTTAGTATGCTAGGAAATAGTAAGGTGATCGAAAAGGTGATCATTTTGCTTCTGGAGACTTTAGCAAAGAAAACAGATTCAGACGTAGACGATAAATTAGTTCTTTTGCTAAAGCAGTCCTTAGAGAAAAAAGTATAAAGCATTTGGATTACAAGATCCATGCTCTTATCTTAGTGATTTGCTTTCTGCTTATCGCTATTAGTTTGGTTCGCTGAGATGATCCAATGTGGCTCACTAGGCGGAAGTTTAATACACTCCTTATAGGAGGAATGGTCATGATGATAACTAAGAATTTTTCTAGTGCAGAAATGATGTGTAGCTGTGGTTGTGGGGAAGACTCTATGGATGAAGACTTCATGTCTATATTGCAGAATATAAGAGAGGATATGAACAGACCTTTAAGAATTTCCAGCGGAGTACGCTGTGCCAAGAGGAATTCTGAGGTAAGTTCAACAGGTTCAACTGGACCCCACGTTCCTAGAAAGAATGGAACAGCCGCAAGCGATATTTTAATCGCAGGAGCAGATGCACTCAGACTTATTGATATTGCTAGGAAGCATGGGGTAAGCGGAGTGGGTATTTCTCAAAGGGGTACTCATTCCAAGAGATTTATACATATTGATACAATCTCAGATGATCAGCACCCCAGACCGACTATGTGGTCATATTAGTGACCAAAAGGTAGGTCATCATGCAAGTCTCCTATTGCTTCTTCAAGAGTCCTGCCTTGCTCATCTTCTTTACCATCTCCAAACCGGGACATCTCAAAAGCATATTGCTGTAATTTAAGCATACTGCGCTTCTGACCTTCCTTAGTAACCCATTCGTCACTAATAAGTTTGCCGTTTGTAATGGTAATGAAAGTTCCTTTTACACAGGTTTTCTTTATTCTCTCTGCGGCATCATCATAACATACTACTGGTATGAATAAGCCACGATCCTTCTTAAATTTACTGGTTTCATGTACTCCAATAGTGAAGTTACAGTATTGACCTTTGGTAGTTGGGCCGAATTCCGGGTCTGCTGTTAGCCAACCTGATATTAATGCTACGTTCATATGTTCTCCTTAATAGAATTTATTTTCATGTTCTTCTTCTAGGTATGCAAATTCCTCAGTATCGCTTATACTCCGTAAAGTCTTAACCTTCACAGATACAGGCTTTATAGAAGGAGTTGCAGTTAGATGAGTTATTTTATTATGTTTCAGATATTCTTCAGTTGCATCTTTGACTTCTTGACGTAACTTCTCTTTATCTTCAACTTCCTTTACATAAATATTAACCTTCCAATGGTTATATGTTTTATGTTTCATAAGTAGTTTACTACTATGTGTCCTGTTCCATCAGTCCACAGTTTAGATGCCTTTACTCTCCACACAATAGCATCCTCTTCATAAACCGAATCTTTCCAAGCCTTTAGATAGTTGTCAAGATCAGGTCTTTGTTGGTGTGCAGAACCATTCATATATCCTTTCTTCTTTTTACTCCATGATTTAGGCATAGGCACATGGAACTCAATCTCAAATGATTCAAATTCCAAGTGATGAGCATGATATGCACTCTGTAAGACAACTTTACTCTCCTTATATTGCCTTACTGCATCCCTAAAGGCAAAAAACTTCAATACACTTGGCCTTTTACGCCAGCGATCAGCTTTTGTCATTCTAGGTTTCGGACATGGAGTTATATTTAATCTAGCTACTGGAGTCATAATTCCCCCATTTCTTTTAGCTTTTCAATACTACGGAACATTTTATATTCCATTAAAGTTTTATTGATACTGTCTATATCTTCTTTTAA
>VTLG01014685.1_pt1 | contig 31918 bp, 34 predicted proteins | sample 4694571 | NCBI WGS metagenome assembly VTLG01 (sample SAMN12604809, study PRJNA352737) | marine metagenome | biome: ENVO:00000447; feature: ENVO:00000209|ENVO:00000569|ENVO:01000036; material: ENVO:00002151; isolation source: viral sequences binned using virsorter ...
TATTAGCTACTGTTGTTACATTGGCACTTACACCTGCAACTGTATTAATATTACTAGAGTTAGAATTAACAGAATTAATATTAGTAATATTGTCTTTTACTGTTGTTAAAGCTGTTTTATCAGCAGAGGTCAACCAAGTGTTTTCTAAATAATTCTTTGTTGCCGCATCTTGAGCCGCAGTAGGGTCAGCTACATTTGTAATTCTTTTACTTTCAGCGTCCCACTGATCTGTGGCAGCACTTTTACTTATATTATCTTCAGTAATGTCTATGGCTTCTTGTGCCATATAAAACATCTGATTAGAATCTTGATCTAAAATACTTTCAGTAATTGTAGAACCATCTTGATAATCTACTAATCTAGCTGTTCTATTACTTGACCTTGTAAATTTAATAGTAGTTGATCCCGCAGGGGGAGAAGTAAATTGTATTGTAGAAGAAGTGGCAAAGGTGTAATCGGTAGTTAGCGTTTTCGTAACACCGTCTATCGTTACTACTACATCTGTTGTTGAAATATAAGGAAACGTAACTGAAAATGTATCTGTAGTTCCGTCACCTGTATATGTATTTATTGCATATGCCATAATTATAATTTACTTGTTTTTCCTTTACTTGGTAGACCTGAATTGTCTCTTATATAATTTAATATATTTGTTATTCCATACATATTTTGAAATGGAAGTAATCTCATAGCTCTGTTTAAATCTGTTCGTGAAAATCTATAATCGTCACGCCACGATTTTTGAATTTGACCTAATGTTCTAAAAGAACCATCTATTAAATCCATAGTAGGATTACCTTTCCATAAATTTATTTCTAAACCTGAACTTCTAGTATTAAATTTGTATTCTGGAAATAATCCTGACATCGCAAAATCAGCATACATAGGCATTATTGATGACCAACCTGATCTTTGAAATGCTGCTCTTGCTAATGTTTGTATTTTTTCTTCACTTGTGCCAAATTTCTTTTTAAGATATTTCTTTTTCTCACCATCACTCATACCTATTGTTTGCATATGAGTTTGACCGATATAAGCTAAACCACCTATAAACATCGTATATAAAGCCGTATTTAAAGCCGCCATATCTGCCATAAGAAGATTATGTAAAAATTGTTTAGACCAAGCCGTCATTATAAATGATCTAAATTGACCCATTGATTTACCTAATGCTTTATCAGTGAAAAATCTTTGAGTATCTCCAAGATAATTATATTGGACAGCTCTTTGGGTATACCTATTTACTCGTCTAGCAAATGTTTTAACTAAATCTTGATCTTGCCAATTTTGAAAATTAAAATGTTTAACCCTTCTTCCTTTTCCGAATAAAGTAGAAGTTCTTTCCGTAATTACGTTTTTACCTGAAAATTCTTTAGCAATTGCTTTTAATTCATCATCAGTAAATCCTAAAACTCTATATCTTCTTAATCTTCGTCCTAGCTTATCTAAATTTTTACCACCATCAGTAACGTCTATTAAATCTTTAGCAAATCTATTGACAAATAATCTCATTGTCATTCTTCGTTGTAAGCTATCAATTACAAATAAACCTGATAAATATCCTGTAGTTCTTTCTCCCTTACTGACTAAATTCAATATTTTACCACCACCAGCATCGTGAGCTTTACCGATTGCAGTAGCTCCCATATCTTCTATTTCATACGGAGTTATAGCTCTGTGTAAATATTCAGTACCATTTGCAGAACCTAGTATTTCTAATTCTTCGAAGAATGTATCGTCTAATTCTCCTTTTCTAGCTCTAACTAATAATCTTCTAAAATGTGGAATTTCTTGCACCAATGTACCCATACCTTGTTGTGCAACTGAAATACCAAATTCAGGAAGCTGTGCTATACCTACTTGGTTAAGAACTCTCATAAAATTGTATTTTCTTAACATTCTTAAACCTGTAGAAAACATATCTGTAGGATCGTTTTCAGCACTTTTACCTAAAATATTTTTAAAGAAACTATCTATTGTATCTTTTTCTTCTATTGCAACTTTTTTATCAAAAGTGCTTCCATCTTTATATGCTTCATCAATACTTTTGTTTAAATCACTTATATATTTAAGACGTTGAGTTCTAGTTTTAATACCTGATCTACCAGCTAAAGCTATTAAACCAGACATTTCATTCATATAACTATGCCACAACCCATCAGCACCATTTACTAAAAGCTCATCAAAAGTAGTGACACGACCATTTATAGTTGTTTTATAAGATTCATTTAAACGAATTCTTTGTTCCAAACGACCTGAAGTAATTAAATCCCAACTCTGGGAAACTTCTTTTATTAAGGCATCTCTTGCAGCTACTTCAGCAGCATTTGTAGATGGTAATACTTCTTCTAAATAACTTCTTAAATCATCTACATTTTTTGATTTAAATAATCCTTCAATATCAAATCCACTTTTATTCGCAGACATTTGAGATGCTTTAATTATAGCTCTAGCTAAAATGTCAGCTTTAGATGCCGCCACTTTAGTATCAACCAAAGTACCCTTTTTAATTGATTCATCTAAATCTAACGCTTCATTTTTAAAATCTTCTAATTTTTTAGTTAATTTATTTAACCTAATGTTCCACGCAGCAAGAGATTTAACTGCTGTTGATTTTGGTTTTTTACCTTTTAATTCTTTTATTGAAGCTCTTACTTCTTTTATACTCTTGTCTAATTTCTTTAAATTCTCTTTTAAAGGTCTTTGAGTTTTAATAGTAATAGTCTTACCACCTGTAAAAGCTGGAGATTTTAAACTACCAATGGCAGCTCCTTGTCCGTCCAGTATAGCTTCTTTAGTTAATTGTAAAAGACCTTCATAACCTATAGCGTCTTGTAACGCACTTGTACTAGATGCTGACATACGTCTAGGCATATATTGTGCATATTCTACAAGATGTTTTTTAATTACTTCATCTATTGGTTCACCCAATTTTAAAGCATTAATACCGTTGCTAGTTAAGAATTTTTCCCAACCATCTAACCTAGACCTTACGATTTCTCTAGCCATAAAGTTATAACCACGTCTATAACCTTGAACAGCTTGTCTAATCCATTTGTTATCACTAGGTATTTTACTTCTAACAGCTTTACCTACTAACTCATCAAATCTTAAAACTGCCGTTGAATTCGCCATATCAGCTAAAACTTTAAAATTGTTTTCTTTAAGCCAACCGACTAACGCAGGTTTTACGTCATTGTAAACCGCTGTATTACCAGCTTGAATAATTTGATTTCTCGTCAACTCAACTGTATCTGGTTGAGCTGCTATTTGTCCTTTTTTAGTACCTCTTTTGAATACATACCCTACAGGTTCTTCCATAGAATCAAAATTAAATAACCTAACTAATTCTGATTTACTCTTTCCTAAAGCACCTGAACGGTTCATAGGCATCAATCCTAAAGTTGGAAGATTTCTAACTGGTTGAAAAGCTATTTTTATATCTTTAACCCTAGATGTATCGTATATCCTATCTTGAGTATCTTCTAATAATTTTTCATTGAAAGGTTTTTTAGACTTACTAAACTCTTTTTCACCTTTTTTAGTTAGCTTTTTACCGCTTTCATTTATATCCATAAGCATCTCTGCTTTGGCTATTTTATTTAGATTTCCTGCGAAAACAGCAGTAATTCCCCCTCCAAGAGTGCCACCCAAAGCAGCGGCGATGACTAGATCGCTAGTACCATAATAAGGATTTTCGTAAGCAAGAGGAGCAAATAAAGTAGCTTCAGTACCACCATATATTAAACCTGATTTATAAAACTTTTGAAAACGAGTAGCTTTAGTGGATAATTGTATTCCTCTAGCGACTTTAAACGCAACTCCATACCCTAACCAACTTATGGGATCGAGAATAAAAGCCCCTGCTTCTAAAGCAAATCCTTTCCAACCTAAACTATCTAATATTTCTCTATTCTTTTGAGTTTCTAATACTCTTTGTATAGTAAAATTAAAATGATCTTTACTAACTGTACCTACAAATTCATCATAATATTGAGGAAGAATATTATTTTCTTTTAACGCTAACTCAACAGAAGGATCATTTAAGTTCCAATTAGGATCACTTGGAAAATTAGGTTTTGTTATTCCACGAAGTAAAGAAAGTGTAAGCATATCTTCTTGACCAGCGGCTTTAACTCCTTCTCCTAATGTAGCTTTATATTCTCTTTTATCTCTCCAATCTTGATACGTTTTAAAAACTCTATCTAAATATAATTCCCCACCCGCATCGTGTTGCGTCCAAAGATTAATAGGAGGATCATACATTGCTCCTTCTTTTTTCTTATCTTTTACAAATAATGCTTCAACTTTTTTTTTACCTAGTAGATCAGCTTCTGTGTTTCTTCTTTTAGAATAGTTATCTCCAAAGTTTCTTAATTCTCTTTCAACTGTTTCCCAATCTCCATTAACTACTGCTGACCAGAATTTAGGTGTTCTATCAAAGTTACCATATTGAAAACCTACTGAAGCAATAATTGTTTGTTGTGCTGAAGTTAAATCATTAAAAGACTTACCACTATCTTTTTCATATTTATTTATTAATAAATTAGCATAATAATTTTTAGATGCTTTATCTAAAGACTCTACTTCACTATCACTTAATACAAGATTACTCGCTACTTCCGCAGCTTCAGCTCCTTTTAATTTAAAGAAAGGTTTTAACTTCTCTATTAAACTTTGTTCCAATCCTATGCTATTGGCAAATTCTTCATTTTTAGAACCTAAATCAAACCCAGTTCCGATAGTTACACCAGATTGACTGTTTTCAACATCAGGCACATATCCTACATTAACCGCAGCACCTTCTAGTTTTGATATAAAATCCCAATCTATTTGATTTGTCATAATTAAAATTTATAAATTTCTCCTTGTCCAAAAGTTTCTACTCCAACTCCCATATCTTCAAGTTTTTTCATCTTCTTATCTTTCTTTCTTTTCTTATCATCTTTCTTTTGCATTTTTTCTAATGCTTTTTTCTGTTGTTCTAAAGATAATTCAGCTAATTTAGCCGAGAATATATTAACAGGAACAGTTAGAAATGCTCTTTTACCATCTTTAGTTTCAAATGTAGAAGGAAGCATATAACCAACATCACCAGTTTTTACAGCTAAAGATAATGTTCCTTCTTCTGGATTTAATATCAATTCATAATCATCTATATTAAATTGAGTTTGCTCATCAGCAATGTCAGTACCTTCTCCAAATCCTCTACCCTTTATTTCTACTCCGCTAATTGTTTTTGATACTTCTGGAATATCTGCTCTACTTTTTATATCCATACCTTCCATAAGTGCATCTAAATCGTGATCTACAATATTATCTTTATTAATTTTTAAATGCTCTATTAATATACCTGCAACAACTTCTTTAGCGTGATCGAATTGATCAGCATTAATGTTCATTTCTTGGAGAGTGTTTTTACTATATAATTTTTCATTATAAATTTCATAGTTTGTATCTACCCAATTTTTTAACTCCGTTTCCCATTCTTCTCCAGCTACATTTTTAAAGTATTCTCCCATAGTCCATATTATAGCTCTGTTTCTAGGGTGTGTAAGTGTAAGATCACTAAAAGTAGTATCTGCAAACCTATTTTTATCTTGTGATGTTAATTGAGAATATTGATTTTTCATAAAATTACCCTGAAGCTGTCCAATTTCTTTTATAATTTGATCTACAGAAGCAGCATCTCCACCACCAGTTTTAAACTTATTAATAGCAATACTCCAAAAAACACTATTTTGATTTCCTTCAGGAAAGTATTGACCTAACATACCGTTTGCATCTAAAAGTATTGCAGTTTGAAAAGCCAATCTATTATCTCTTGTTACAGATGTACCTATGGGATTATTTAACATTTGTTTTACATAAGGCACAGGACGATTATTAAGTTTTAGAGCAGGCATCATCTCTAATAATGCCATTCCTATAGCTTGATTATCATCTAAACTTTTATCTTGTGATTTATAATAAGCTGCTCTTTGTAAAATAAAAGCTGAAGATTCCTTATTATATTCAGATTGTTCTATAAATGCAGTATTCCCTTTCATAAAATTCTTACCAAATTCCATAGTTTTATTAACTACTGCTGCATCTTTTAAAAATTTACTTACTCTATTATTATATTTTGAAATAGTAAAAATAGGAGGAGTACCATCAGGTCTTTTCTCCGTAAGCATTTTAGCGTATTGCTTTGCGTATCTTCCATCAACAACTATGTGATACTCTGCTGCATCAAGAACAAGACCATCTAAATCAGCTTTACTAATTGCAGGGTTTAAGTTCTCTCTAATTAATGCGTATTCTGCGTCCCAATACTTTTGGAAGTTTTCATCAAAAAATTCGCTTTGTGCTTTAAAATAACTTGTATCATCAAAATCGTGAGGTAATGCAAAATTCTCACTAAAATCTACTTCTAACTTTGTGTGTACTTTATCGCCTATATTTTCAATATTATAACGAGTATCTGTTTTAACTCGAAGTGTTAATTCAGCAGATTGTTTTTCTAGTTCTTGCTTATTAACCCATTTTCTTAATGCTATATTTGTATCGTTGTAAGCATTTTGAAAATAAACATCATCATCTTTACCACTTAAATAGTCATTTGTTTTAGCTGCCCAAGCAGTTTCCCAGTTATAATCTTTATTACCATAATTATTTTTATATTCTTTTTGAAAATCAAATAAAAGTTTATCTGCTGAATTAGCTGCGTATTGTTTATAAGCTCCATATCTAGCCCACGGGTTTTGAATATCAGGAAAACCAGCTTTATGTAATTCTCTAGCTTCTTCAAGTGTTATACCATTAATGGCATTAGCACCTTCTAATGTACTAGCTGTAGCTTTTTCTTTTTCTTTAGCTGTAACCCATTTTTCAAAAACTGGACTTATATCTTTTAGGGCTTTTGCTAACGCATCAGCACCTACATCTCTTTGAGCTGTTTTTCTACCAACGCTAACTGCGGGAGTATCTGAATAGCTCTTTATAGGAACATCTATATTAATACCTGTATCTATCTCTGCCATTATTTATCCGCCTCCCAATCAAAACTTTTTTGATACGAATTATCAAAACCACTAGAAGGTGTACTCGGAGCTTGTGTCATCATATAAGCTCCTGTTGTATTTGCTGCTGCCGATAATAAATATGTACCAAAAGGTGCGTATGATCTTAAAGGCATATTCAAAATTTGATTTGTAAATTGTCTATTATAAGCTAATCTTTGATCTTCAATACTATAGACAGCGTTTTCATAATTCATATCTGTATTATTAAAAGCTCTACCTTCATTACGATCTATATCTCCAATAAGAGTAGTAAACACATTACCCCCAAGACCTCTTTCAAATAATAATACTTTTGCTTTACCTTTTGCTTTTTTAGCTGCTAAAGATATTTTAAATTTTTCAGCAGCAGATTTATCGTACTCAACGCCTTTTTTCTTTTGAAGTGATATATCTTTATAAATAGCTTCATCTCTTGTTCTTTTAGCTGCTGCGTATGTGTTTTGATTTACTTGGTTAGCGTAAGATTTTTCCGCCTTATATTGTTGATACGAACTTGCGACTTGCAAAGCTGCATAAGCATAATAATTACACATATTTCTTTATTCTTATAAATTCATAAAATTTAACGTTATCTATATATCTCTCATTGATTATTTTAAACCCACACCATTTAATCCATCGTAAATGAATTTCATTACGACTATCTATAAAATTCCAAAGAATAGGGTATAGGTTTTGCATTTCTTCTACTCGTTTTCTTGATTGACGAGCAAAGGGAATTCTTATTTCTAAAAATCTATTTGTACCTAATAAAAATGGACTACCTACTTTATTAAATTCAGTAGGAGCTACTCCATACATAGCTATAAGATTTCCATCTTTAACAACTGATTTACAATATTTAGAAATTCTAAATCCTCTAGTAATTGGTTTAATAGGGTCTTCTTTACTTATTATAACTACTTCATCAAAATCTGGTTTTCTTAAATTGTCAGCTAATTCTTTACAATCGGTTTCTATTGAATCTCTTTCTATTATCATTTAAAAAATTATATGGATTACTAAATACAACGTAATAAACACAAACATAGACACCAACATTTTATCATATTGGAAGTTGTGCATCACGCAATCATTCTTGCTGATAATATAGCAAAGATTCCTGTCCATTCTGCCGATAAGAAATTACAAGGTAAATAACTATTATTTTGAACATCAATAGTTACATCTTGATTTCTACATTGTATAGGAATAGCAAAATCTCCACTTTCTAAATTAGGCGTTCCTAAAGTAAATGTACCAGAACCTAATATTTGTCCAGTAAATTTATAAACACCAGCAGTTCTAGCTTTAGGAGCTATCGTTACTTCAAAATAACCACTATCGCCATATATTAAAGCTAATTTCTTTAATTGTAATCTACCTGAATTAATAGTTGTTGAAGTTCCTGTAGCTTTTTGTTCTCTAGTATAAAATTTAGAAAACTCATATTTAAAATTATATTTTCTACCAATAAAACAAGGATAAGCAGAGTGGTCTCCTAACGCTGTAATACTTGTACTACTCGCTTGTGTAATAGTAAGATTCCTACCTCTTTTATTAACGTCCCAAGAACCATTATAAACTACTTCCATAGAGCTAGTTTCAGGGTAAGGAACTGTCCAAGTTGTTAAATCAGTACCACTACTATAAACACCCGTTACACTTGTTTTTCTATCTAATAAAACTGGAAAACTTAAATTTGTATCAGCTTCATTAGATTTCATATTCATTTTTTCTAAATATGTTCCGTCAGCTCTTTTAATAACTAAATAAGCAAGATTTTGAATTATATCTAAATCTAACACTACATCAGCACTATCTAATATATAAGTTGACCAACTTCTTTGTAATGCCTTTTGATTTGCGTCAAAATAATATTTATAAACATAAATTATATTTCTATTTGTAGCCGACAATGCGTATAAAGTATTTTCTCCTGATGAACCTTTTAAAGAAAATATATTTCCAGTTATATATCGAGGAATATTAATTGTAGTATCGGTAGCGTCTTTTACTTCACTATCACTAGATATATAATATTCTTTAACACCACTATAAGTACCCCTAGAAAAGCCAAAATAAATATTCTGACCAAGACCTACTGGTTTAGCTGTATCTGATATTTCATATTCAGTAGCTTGGTTGATTGAAACTGTTTTAGCTGTAAGAGTTTCTTCTGGTTTTAATATAAACTGTGATTGATCTGAAAATAGTATTAATTCTTCATTAAACGGAATTCCATATTTAAGCATAGAAACTTTATTATGACTTACTGCAATATCAACTGGATCATCATCTTGAGTTGTCGTTACTGTTGTATAATAAAATTTAAAGAATTCACCTGCTTTAGAAAATACAACATTTTCATCAGCACAAAATCCTAATCTATTTCTATAAAAGAAAATATCTTTAATTTTAGAACCTATAAAAGAAGGATCAGGAGAAGTAACTTCATCTCCTACAATTCTAGCTCCCCATTCAGGATCATCGTAAGATGTTCCTCCGATAGTATAAGTACCGCCATCACAAGGAGTAAATCTAAAATTACCATCTGCCGTTCTAATTAAAACGTGAGGCATTTTAGATGAATCTATAGTATTATCCAAACCATCTTTAACTGTTTCTACCCAAGCTGATCCGTCCCAATTAACCCAATAATTATCAAAATCAGTTCCATCATCTCCAGTTATCTCAACTAGAAAACCTGTAAATCCAACATAAGGTAAATCAGAAAAGTTTTGAGTTTTATCTTTTATTTGTATTAAACCGTCTCCACCTAAACCATCTGAAACTGTTGAAGTAAATGTACCGGTATTTTTCGAAACGTGTATTACTGATCCATCTCTAGCAATTGTATAACCACTTAAACTAGCTACTAAATCATTATATAATTCTGTTGCTATATTATCTGTAGTAATAGAACTTGCGTTACCAGCACTAGAATTATCTAAAGTTTCATAAGTCGCTACATTTGATCCATCAATATCTATTTTATAAGTAGTTTTGTATTGACCGTTTTTAACATAATATATCGCCTCATCAGGTCGAGAAGCTGCTGTTGTTCCTGATTTAGCTACTGCTGTATTTTTATTTACTATAAAAGTATAATCAGCAACCGTAATACAATTAATATCTGTATTAGGAGATGTTGTAGTTAAATAAGTTAATCCAGAAGGAGACACTACTGTTTTTTCAGTACCATCTAAATCATAGACTTTCATTCCAGCATTTGTAATTAATACGACATACTGTTCAGTTGTATCTCTGTTTATTAAATGCACTTTTACATTAGTATCTGTAGCTGCACTTAATTTTTTTATATGTTCTGTTGGGGGTCGCTTTCCTAAACCAAAGACAACATCTGATAAACCATTTTCTTGTACAGCAGATTGATTAGGTAATCTTACTGTATCGGGCTGTTGGGAAATCCCGTTTAATAAATTTTGAATACTTGATGAAACTAATCTTGCCATACATTACGTTTGTGATTTTTTAGGTTGATAATTAAGTCGGTCAACTGCACTATAAACATCATAGTTATCAAAAATACTATGATCTCTAGTATCTCCTTCCATCTCTTTCAATACAGAAAGAGCTTGTATTTCGTCAGTTTGGTGGAATTTATGTAAAGTATCTGAAGCTAACATTCTATCTTGAAATATTCTTGATGCTCTTATTGTTATATATCTTCTAGCTGCTTCAGGTATTTCAGTAAAATCTAAAAACCAAACAATATCTACATAAACTTTTTCATCAGTTATAGTATAAGTGTGATTAGCTCTATCCCATAATTTTCTAGCACGTTCTACATAATCTTTATTATTGGATTTACCCATAGTATCGACTCGTAGTACGTTAGCTGCTAGAGCTATTTCGTTGGAAGTGTTGGGAGTGAGTACGTAATCTTTATCCCTATTGAAACTCCAACCGACACTTTGTACTTCTCGATTTACGTTATCAAGAATTTGTATCGCTATAGATACATCGGTTGTAGTTGATGAAGTTATTGAGTTGACTGGTGTTTCACCAATCGCAGTCATCATAACATTGACTGCTTCTAGTTTTGTCGTTGCTGTTAATGCCATTTTTTATAATTAAAGTTAATCAAAAGGCGAGATTAAGTCTCCCGCTTCTCGCCTAATGATAATAAAACAACGTAATAAATTACGAAGTCTTAATTTCGAAAGCTGCGTCAGGACGTAGAACTCCGTGTCCCATAGCGTATTTCGCTACAAGTAAAGTTCCTTGTCTACGCACATCGTATTCCATCTCAACAGAAAGGTCGAGTAATTTTACTGTTCCCACTGCTGATTTGTGCCAAGCTACTGCAACAGAATTTGTATAGTCGCCACCTAACGTTCCATCAGAACCATCTAATACTCCAGATGTAATATTACTACCTGATGGTAGATTATTAGTTTTAACTATATGTATTCCTGCTACTTTTAATACTTCGCCTTCTGCATAAGCACCTTTTCCACCCCAGTCTCTATTTATCACATTAGTCGTTTGAGCTAATTGATAATAAGCTGCTGGACTAACTGCGATATACCTGTCGTTTTCTGGTATATTTCTTTCGTCCATCATTTGGGCTGCTTTAAAGATAGTCGCTGCCGCTGAAGTTCCACTTGTTTCGAAATCTGCGTCAGTTATATCCGCACCCACTACTTGTGGGTCTGCTGCTGCACTGTTTGAAGCATTTATTAGTTGTTGATAAACGTGCTTGTCCATAACTTGAGCCAAAGCATTTCCACACTCTTTTGAGTATATGCTTCTAACATCGTAATGGTTCTTCGCTTCGTCTATCTTCGCAATAAATGTTGGAGCAATCAATAAACCTTGTATTGGAATTACTCTTTCATTATGCGTGATTGCAGTACCCGTGATTTCAGCCCCAGCAGTATGATATTCTGCTGTCGCTTTTCCCGTAACTGGGAATTGTGCTGACTGTCCGCTACTGATACTACGTACAACGTGCTTGTCTAATGTAGTTTGTGCATCTTCAAATGCAGTCAACACCTCACCAGCGAATACCTTTAAAAATAACGCTGTTGTTGAACCTGCACCTGCTGCTTGACCTAAATTTGATACTGTAGCATTTGCCATAGTTATCTCCTTTAATTTAGACTGTTATATGATTAACTTTATAAGTTCTATAAAAGTAGTATCAGTATTATCCTCCTCGAAGGGTAAAGTCTTATCTTTTACTTTTTTTAGGTGTAATCAATTAACCTAAATTCTATATAATAGTTGAACGAGCAAGTTTTTCTTCTACTTCTTTTCTAAACGCTGGGTCTTTCTCATATTTAGGATTAGACATATCAGCTTTAACTTGAGCCATACTTTCATAACGTATGCCAGTAGAAGCTGTTGCGTTTTCACCTGTCGTTAAATTTGGTTCTTTTGTATTAGATTGATACCTAGCCACCATACCTTTAATTGTATAAAGAGCTGTGTGGTTATCTCTTTCGATACCATCATTAAACATTTTAACTTCTTCAGGAGAAAGAGTATCTTTCACCCAAGAAATCATCTTTTCATAGTTTTCTTTTCCTCCAGCACTTTCATATGCTTCTTCTTCAAATTTTAATGAAACAGCTTTAATGCCTTCAATATAATTATCTACATATGATTTAGGTAATCCAGAGTTTTCAAGATTTTTATAAGTTTCATCACTTAACTTACCATTTTCTTCAAACTCTCCTTGTACTGCTGAAAAATCTATACCTTTTAAACCTTCTGGTTTTGCTTCTGCTTTAAGATCAGCAGGTTTAGATTCTTCTTTAGGAGTTCCTAACTTCTTTTCTAATTCTTGATAAGATTTAACTAATTCTTCTTGACTGTTAAATTTACCAAGTATCTTTTCTTTAGGAGTTTCTGGTTTTGTTTCTTCTACTTTCTTTTCAGTAGGTACGTTTTCCTCTCCTGTATTTACATCTAAAGTTTTTACAGCTTCAGATTTTTTAACCATAGAGTCAATATGCTCTTGGTTATCTTCTTGTCCTTCTACGGGTACTTGTATCGTATTATCCGTCATATTATCTATTCTCCTTAACTCTTTCTTTTTCTATTTCTTGTTCTCCCTTTACACTATCCCTTACCATACCCGCACCTTCTTTTGCTATTTGAGGAGCAACTTGAGCTTGTAATGCTTCTTGTTGAGCTGCTTGTTGTTCTGCTGCTAATTGTTCATCACTTTTAATTAGCCCTGCCATATCAACACCTAAACTTGTACCAATTCTTTTAATGTATTCACCTATATTTAAAGTCGACAAACCTGCATCTCCAAATGGAGCTATTTGTTGAACAAATGTATTTAATCTTTGTAAATCTGTACTTCTACCTAATGCTTCTAATCCTGTAACTATTTTAGGTCTTACCTGTCCTTTAGGTAATACTGGTAGTTTTTTCTTTTTCTCCATTTGAAACATTAATCTATTGATTAATGGTAATTGTAATTCTTGAGATAATAACGAGTAAAGACCACCTAAACTATCATCTAATTCTTGAGATACATATTCTATCTCTTTTGCTGTAACTCTTTCTGCATCTCTTTGAACAGAAGTATTCAACATAAAAGCAAACTGTAATCTATCTTGAATAAGTCTCATTGTTTGGAACGCAATATTAAAGTCAGCACCTTTATTCATTTGAAGTGTTGTTACATCTTCGGCATTTCCTTCTCGTATTGCACCATTAGGAGATTCAGATAAAGTTTTAAGTCTAGTTGTTCCATTAGGTTTAACTAAAAATAAAACTTTACTTGCTGCTGCTGAACCTTCTACAACAGCTCTATATAAACTTTCTAAAGAACGTAAGTCTCCAATATATTCTTCAATAAACCCTCTACCCCAATCTTCATTATCAATTGAAGTATATCTTAAAGGGATAAAAGGCGACTTATCTAAAGGGTAAGTCCCTTGACTATCAGGTAGGATTTTATCAACTACCTCTTGATGGACAAGCCACCTTTTATTATCACCAGATCGTCTAACATAAGTGTATATGTCAATCGTATCTTCATATGAAGAACGACTTTCTCCTTCCAGTAATTCTTTAATATCTTCTGAAGCTGAATTTGGACTTACTGTATCTTTAGTTATAATTTCTAAAACATTTCCTAACGCATCTCTTTTCATAACGTACCTATCTATATGGTACACTTTCATTTTAAGATCAGGTGTAATATATAAAAGTACATTACCAGCTACTATTAAATGTTTTAGAGCTTCGAATATTGCAGTTCTAAAATTATTAACTTCCATTTCATTCATTACTACTCTTTCGATGGAAGATAATGCTGCTTCAAATTCTCCCTTCATACCTGCTTGTCCTGTTATTTCAGCAAGAGTAAATTCATCTATAGCTAGACGAAAGAAAGGTGTATTTGGTGGAAGTAAAGCTAATAATAATTTACTAGCTAAATTGTTTGTTCCTCTCGCACCAATTCCTTGATACGGAGTATAAAGTTTTGTAGTGTTAGAATGAGCATCTCTTGGTACAAGCGAGGGAATTGTAAATTCACTACTATCTCTTGCTCTATCAAGAAAAGGTAATCTTAATTGTTCGAGTTGGCTATAACGCCCTTTGACTGATTGATTTGCCATTTTATCTATTAAGGTATGTTAGCTCCTGATCCGCCACCTAAAAATGCACTATCCAAAGGAATACGTAAAGCTCTCTTACCATATCTTCTTCTCGCTACCGCAGTGTTGATTCTACTTGCACTTCTCGGAGCTGATGGAGCTGTTTCTCGTATCTTTGTTCCCGCAGCATTTATTATAGTTGCTGGTGGAGCTGGTGTTGGTGGAGGAGGTGGAGGACTTGGCGACCTAAATATTGATCCACACATTTATCGTATATCTCCTATTGTATTTCTATTTAACACGTTATTATTTTGTTCGGCTAACTTTTGCTTTAAGTGTTTTACAACACTAGCTTGACCTGATTTAAACCAAACAGTTCGTTCTTTATCGTTAATATCTGGGCTTTTATCAGGAAATTGTTTCTCTAAATAATTGATTAATTCTTGAGTAATATCCATAAGTTATCCAAGAGAGCAACCAAAAGGCGTGGTTTTACTTAAATTTATATTTTAGGGGGAGTTCCTCGATTTTGAGGATATTTTTGGTAGGAATGACCATTGTATTACCTCCTTCACTTATGACGAAATCTGCGTTTTTTTCATCAAAAGAGAAGTCAGAAGTTAATACAAATGAATCATCTGTTTTATTGATTAAATACCCCACACTCATACAAATTGATGGGTGTAGGTTTTCTATAACTGGGATTTCCTCCCAAGTTAGGGAAGCATTTGCATCTTCCCAAAAGACTAAAAGTAACTTATACTTTGGTGGGTTCTTCCTTAACCACAGGAGTATCTTTTTTAGAAATTTTCTCATTTATTATTTTCTCCATTTCAACATCTATTTCTTCTATAGTAGATCGTTTAGTGTTAGTACCAATAATGGTATGTTTAGCTTTATCTGTAATAGGATAATCTTTATTCATTTGAGGAGTCTTTGCATAAAACTCATCTTCAATAAGAATATCTACATTCAAATAAGTTCGTTTTTTCCAACGTTTTATTTCCGTATCACTAGCCATAATTAATCTTCTATAAGCTGTCTCAATTCACAACTTATACCAGCGTAGCCAGAGCCATCAGTATAATCATCAGGATTAAAATCACCAGCTTGTCGTCTAGCAATTTTAGCTGCTTCCATCATATCTGCAACCATATCAGGACGAATAAATATTTCTTTACCGAAATGATTAGTTAAATATGCAGTCCACATTCTTCCAATGTTACCGTGATTAATTAATTTATCTCCGTGAGTTTTTTGTCTATCTCCAGAGACAATTGTTTTAGCATCTTCTAAAACGTCTTTAGCTTTTATAGGTTGTCCAGTATCTAATTTGTTTTGGATTTCCATAATTTAGGTTTCTCCTTTTTAAAGTTATAGTCCGTATGTTTTAGTATTCTCGCTACACGGGCTTGGGTTAAAGCATCTTCTTCTTTTAATCCTTCACCTATGTAACATTTAACAACTGTATTCCAGTAGTTCTTGGATAAAGACAAAACTCTATTTGACTTTACCTCACCATAAGACGGACAACCTTTATAGTTATCTACTGGGTCGCCTGTTAAAATTTGCATATAAAAATTATATTCAGCTTCTCTTTTTGAAACTTTGAAAAATTCTTTAGTAATAGGATTATAATGTAATCCAGCGATTTGTTTTAAATCTTTATCGGTAGATACAATTATTTTAGTACCTTTAAGTAATTTATTAGAAGTACCTAAAATACCTAAAACATCATCAGCTTCAAGAGCTGGTTTAATATAAGTTTTATAATTATCTTTCATATACTCTTTACAATATTTAAGAGTAAGTGGTTTTCTTTGTTTTATTCTATTTAATTTATATTCAGGAAATATCTTTTTTCTAAAATTATCTGAATCAGAAAAAGCAATTATAACATTACTACATTGAGTATCTTCTTTTAATGTAATAAAGAATTCATCAATTAATTGCTTACACTCTCTTTCATCAGAATGTAAAGTCCAAACCTCGTTCTCCCATCTTATAGGGGTTTCAGTTCTAAATGCTATTTGATATGCAACTATATCTCCGTCAACTAATAATGTACTATTCATTTATTTACTTCAAAAAACGCCTTTGCAAAACCTTTAGGTGTCATTGATCTCCTTTCAAGTCTAGTTAGTTTATTAAAATACTCTGGGTTCAAATCCTTCGAAGGTAAGTGATCAAATTTTTTAACATTACATTCAATTGGATTTTTTATTGGTTTATTAAAATAACCCCATAATTGAGTTCTCTTTTTCCAATTATCTCCAAAATCATAAGGATTAAATTCATACGTAGGTAATCCTAAAAAATACTTTAAAAATCCATTTGGATTTTCTAAACACCAGAATTTTAAAGGAGAACTTTTTTGCGTACTTGTTTTAATTCTATACTGACACTTCCAAATAATATTTAAACAAGCCATTACTAACTCAAATCCTCCTTTTAAATCTCTAGGTTTTTTTGCGTCCATTCTAGCAAAAGAAAACATAACACAAGGAGGAGCTGCTAGTATTCCATAAACATTTTTAGGTGGCTCATAATTTCTAACATCATATTTAGGTAATGTAATATTCTTTACATCATATTCAGGTTTCTTATAAAACTGGCTCCAAGACCCAGTACCGCCACATAAATCTAAAATAATCTTCTTCAATTTCCTTTACCTTTTGGTTTAAATTTCTTTAAGTCCACTTCAATTACATTGTCGTACTTTTTAATATGATGTCTGAAATCTTCTGGTGGATAATTTTTCTTTCTTTCTTCATTAATAACTGTATCAGCTAATACATAACCGTGACTTTCTACGGTCTTTAAAAAAGCCGATAACATACTACCTACTTGAACAGAAGGACTGTCTAACATACTAACATCTAGTTTTTCTCCTGCTTGTGGTTTCTCAAATATAGAATAAGTTAAACTACCTGTCCTAATTCTTTTGTAGGTTAAATTCTTCACGCCAACATCTGTAAGTACAATAATAACTTGCATTATTTTATCTCTCCTTTTTCTTTTAATTTAAAATGCCAAGCATCAGCTATTTTATATAGACTGTTTGGCGATTTGTGCCTACCTTTCGTATGATTACACATAAAACAAATAACCCAGATATTATCTAATTCATATCCTTTAGTTGGGTTTATTCTATCTACTGTTGGTGAGTTATGGGAATGTCCTTGAGGTACTAACACTGTAGAACAACAAGGACAATGACTAGGTGTAATTTCTATTAATTCATCAATCGTTAATCCGCAATTATGACCTCTGCGTCTTATTTGGTTTGTTAAAGCATTAGAAGCCCATTTCCTCCAATTTAGATTAGTGGGTTTCCGCCCAAGATTTTCCGATTTTGTACTGGGCTTCAAGGGGAACTCGTAGTTTAAGTCGTGTACCAGCTTCTCGAATAGATCGTCTTGCAATCTCTCCTACCTTTTCTGCCAACTCTTTTTTACATTCAATTTGAAATTCATCGTGAACATTAGCTATAACAAAAGCATCTAAACCTTTCAATTCATTCCATAAAATTACTAATGCTTGTTTCATTGAAATAGCACCACAACTTTGTATTAATGAATTTAAAGAACTATGACCACTTCGTATTTGTAAGATACGTCCATCTATTGCTTTTATACTTCCACCATCTTCTAACTTTGAAAGAATATCTATTTTAATTTCTTTTAAAAATGGAAGTTTAGAATAAAAATTATCTAAAATTACTTTAGCTTCTTGTAAAGGAACATCTAATATTTCAGCTAATTTTCTAAAACTACAACCATAAAGAATAGCGTAAAACATTCTCTTACTTAAAGCTCTATCCTTTAATCCAGCAGCTTTCATATTATAAGTATGAATATCTCCAGTTAAAATTAAATCAGTATATTCTTTACCACCTTTATAATTATAGATGTAATGGGCGAGGCATCTAGCTTCTAGTCCTGAAGCGTCCACGCCCACCAACACTTTGCCACTGGAAGGTATAAATAATTCTCTACATTCTTTTCCATAAGGAGTATTTAAACTAGGAACTTGTTGTAAATTAGGAAATCTTGACGACATTCTTCCTGTTATAATGTTTGAAACATAATAAGTATGAATACGACCATCTTTAACAACTTTTAACCAAGCGTGTTTTCCATCACTTAACATTCCTAATCTTTTTTCTAAAGTTAAATACTCGGAAAGTTCTTTAGCTTCAGGGTATTTTAAATCAGATAAAACTTCTTCATCAACTATCGGCTGCCCAGCGTCAGTAAATTTAGTTGGCTTCCAACCCTTCAATTTCATAAGTCTATTGGCGATGTGTTGACGAGAAGATGGATTAAAGACAACCGTTTTGGTTTTTTTAACAGCTACGCCTTTCTTATATCCTAATCTTTTATTATTAACTTTAGGGGTAAACATTCCTAAATTTACAACCCAACTTTTAAATGAATTTTCTAAATTAGATTTTAATTGATTTGTTCTATCTAATAATTTTGCGTGTAATTTAACTGCTTTATCTTTATCAAAAGCAAATCCCTTCTTCTCTTGCTCTCTTAAAATAAAAGCTACTTCGTGTTCTAAAGAAATAGATTTATCTTTGAATTTTTTATCCATTAATTTATTGTAAAGTTTTTCAGTTATCTTAACATCTTGAATACAATATTCTAACATTTCATTGGAAAAGGACGACCATACGTTGGTGTTGGCTTTACCGTAATCGCCCTTCTCCATCTGTAAGCGACAACCCCAACTTTCAAGGTTATGCTTATTAACCAAATTAGAACGAATACGCCCTCTAGCTAATAATTTAACGTCTAGTTCCTTTATGTCAGGGTAGATAAGGCGACTTAAAACTAGCGTGTCGTGTACTAATTCCTTTTTATGGGAATAGCCATAAAGTTTTTTAAGCACTGGGAGGTCGTACTTAATTCCATTATGGGCGACAATTAAATTATCACTCAACATATCCAGTCCATCTGGTATTCGGTTTCCAATGAAAGTATGTATTTTACTTTCCTTGCTAATAACTAAACAATGGACTTTATCAGGATCAAGCCCATTTGTTTCCAAATCAAAAATTAATGGTGTTGTCATACTCTAAAAGTCGCCCTTTCTCGTTATCATATTTCAATATACACGCCTTACCAGTAATACCAGCAAAGCGATTTTTTAAAATTCTACAAACAGTTTCCCCTGACGTATCTCCACTAACATTTCTCTCAACACCAATTACAATATCTGATAATTGACCGATAGATGCTGAACCTCTTAATTGTCCAAGTGAAGTTTTTAATCCATCAGTATGATCTTTATTTCCTTCAGGTCTTTTTAAATGTGAAACTATAATAACTCCAATATCTAAAGATTGAGTTAAAGCACGGAGTTTAGTCATTAAAACATCTATTGTTTTTCTTTCATCGTGAGTTTGTAATCCACTAACAATAATAGAAATATGATCTATAAATAAATATTCTATATCTAATGCTTTTGAAAAATATCTTATCTTATTAAGAATAGTATCTTCTTCAATACTTCCCCAATGATCATAAAGAAATACATTACCATTACCTACTGTTTCTTTATAAGCTGATTTTAATTGTTCTTCTGTAATATCTTTTCTATCAATATGAATAGGTTTGTTTAAATGTAATCCTATAATACCTTCACAAGTTCTTTTAATACTTTCTTCTAAAGATATAATACCAATTCGTACATCATTTCTTATTAATTTATACGCCATTTCTTTAACTAATAAAGATTTACCAATTCCTGAACCACCAGTAATAGTTACAATTTCTTTTTTTCTAATTCCAAATAATTTTCTATTAAGTCCTTCATACGGATAAAATACTTTTGCTTTTTCATCGGCAGCACTAACTACTTCCCACAGCTCATCTCCAGCGACTACACCATCAGGTCTATAAACTTTAGATTCCCACATAGCTTTAACTACTTCTTCTCCTCTATGTGCTACTAACATATCGTTAATATCCTTTAAGGGTAATGTAGCTATTTTGCATTTACCTACTGTAAATAATTCAGCTACTTTTTGTGCAGATTCAAATCCATATTTATCTTGATCAAAAAATACAACAACAGTTTCAAAACTTTCTAAATATTCTAATTCTTTTTTTATTGATTTAACAGCTCCATTAACACCGTTTGGTATTCCTACTACTGGATATTTATGATTAAATATTTGGGATAGACTCATTGTGTCTATTTCTCCCTCACAAATACAAACTATTTTTCCACCACCGTTCCACTTTTCTTGCCCGTACAAAAGAGCTTCTTTTATATTACCAGTAGTTTTAAAAGTTTTATCTTTATATCTTATTTTTTGGAATACTGGTTCTCTAGCTTTATTATAATAATTTGCTATCTGAACCGTCTGATTATTTTGTTCACCAATATAGTAATTCCAAAATACACACGTCTCAAGAGTGAGGTTTCTTTTAACAAGAGGTTTTGGTGTGCCGTCCAATAAATTGATTTTATCTTTTTTAGTATTTTCCATATTGATTGAAATATTTTCATTAGTATTAGCATAAGTGTTGCAGCTAAAACAATAGGTATGACCATCACTATATAAAGAATTCGCATCACTGCTCCCACACTTCTCACAAGGTAAGTGAGAAACAAATTCACTATCTTCATTATTTAAGTGTCCACTCATTATTCATATCCCTACATTTAAAATACATTCTCCATAACCAACTTCTAGTCATAGACAAAACAGTAAATATAACTGCTATCTCTATGCTTTCAAATATGGTCGGGTGTAAATCAAAGTATGGAAAAATTAATATTTGTATTAACACAGCTAATAGAAACCCCGACCCTATATCTATAACTGTTTCCAATAAAGTTTTCTTTGCTACTATTTCAAATTCATTATCCATTTAAAAACCTCACGGTATTTTGTGTATTGAGGTTATCATTTTCATTTTGTTTAATTATTCTTTTTAAATAATATTCGTGAGACCTAGCTTTTACATAAGGACGTTTTCTATACTCCCTCATATAATCTCTTTTCTTCTGTTTATTTTCTTCTTTAGAATAAAACTTTTTTCTAGCTCTATATCTACTTTCTCTATACGGACTCATACTAACCCCTTCTTTCTTAATTCTTCTAATCTACCTTCAACTGATTTTTTTAAATCATCTAACTTTTTTTGCAAAGCATTAAAATCTTTATTTTTTTCATCTAACTCTTTCCGTAATTGACCGTTAAGTTCTTTATGTGATTTACTAATCTTTTCAAAATTATCTGATTGTTCAGTTAATCTATCTATTTCTTTTTTTGCATCTTTCATTTCAGGAGAATTATATACAGTCGTAGCTTTAACAATACTTAACTCACCTTCAACTTCTTGACGTTTCTTTTTTTCTTCACGCCACATCTTTAATAGCTTTTCATAATCTATCATATCTGCCATATTTATATCCAATCGTTAGGTATTTGTTTTTCACAAAACTTAAAATTATTTTTATTACACCAATCAGCGTAAGTAGTTTTAGAATTCTTATAAATTTTATTCTTTGCATTACCAAATAAAAATCTAATATCTAAATTAGGAAACTGCTGTTGGATTAATATATGCTTCTGTCTATCTTCTCGCTTTAAGTACCCTTTAATTTCAATAATAATACCGTTATCTAAAGTTACGTCAGGAGTATATCGGCACTCTTTTCTGGGCTTGAAGTACACAACAACATCTTTTTCATACACAAAAGGTATACTCCTTTCTTGTAAATTATTACATACTTTTTCTTCAAGCCCAGATCGGTAACAGATTTTAGAAATCTTCGCTTGTTTCTTCTTGTGGTTGCGAAGTTTCATTATTAGATTCAGGTTTTATTTCAAACCCGTCCTCTTTTGAAAAGCCGAACTGTTCTTCGGCAGCATCATCTCCATTTCCTTTTTTACCTTCTACTAACTCAATGATCTGTACTGCTTTTAATCTCAAAGTAGCACCCGAACCGAGCATATTAGTAAAATAAGGAACACATTGAAAAGCGACCTTCATTTTTGTACCACTATATACCGACAAAGTTTTAGTAATTATTTTGCCTTTAGCGTCAAAAACCTTTGGGCGTTGCTCAAAGTCAGTTCCACTTTTCGTATTTACTTTTGCTTTTAATTTAAAAGTAAACTCCACCTTACCGTCTTTTAACGACTTATAAGGTTTGTGAGGAGACAGCTTACCTTTATTCTTTGAAGCGACATCTGCTATTGTATCTTCTATTAATTTTACAATAGGTTTCGCCTGAATTTTAGGCAAGACTAATTTAGTCCGATATAAACCGTTATGATCGAATTTAGTATCAGGACTGAACAAGTAAGGGTAATGTGCAATTCCCTCACTGGTTGTATGGGTTTTATGTTTTATATCCATAGGTTTGTACCTCCAAGAGTACACCTAATATCGTTGTCCAATACACTTTTCTTCTTCTTTTTCAACGTGGGTAATTTTATAATGTTTTTTACAATAACTATGTTCTTTCCAAATCTTATGACCACAAAAAGATATTTTATCTTTCTCGCCAAATGGAAATCTACACGTTTTATCTGTTAATTTTTCTAAAATCATCTTTTCTTCTTTTCTACCCATATATCATCTACGGGTTTGCAGTAAGTTAAAAAAACTTTATATTCTTTAGAATCTATTTTATAAAAAATACCGTCCATTTCTTGATCTCCAGTTTTAGAATAAGTATTCTTTTTTACATATTCTTCACAACTTTGATAATCTACAAACTTATCTTTCAAAAGATATTTAATCCCTAATTCTTGAGGATTAATTTCACTTGGCATTATAAGTAACATTAATAATTCAAACATTTAATTTCCTGTTAAGTTAGCGTTGTTTACCCATTCAAAATATTTTTCATCTTCATTAACACGAATACTATTTGTAGTATGCCCGATAATAGGTGGAGGATATAAATATCCATAAACACCTTTATCAATTTCTTTAAAATCATATCCAGCACCAACTTCAATTCTATGTGTTAAATCTAAAACTTTCTTTTCAACTTCATATAATTCTCCCTTTATACGAAAAGGATTTTTAGGAGTAGTATAAAATACAAATGGAAAATTACCAGCAGAAGTCATTACATAACCATTAGATTCTGTAATATAATCGCCGAGAAACTTACTATCATCAAGAGCTGTGTGTAAGTTCCCATCTCTTTTTAAACTTCCATATACAAATAGTTTATCCATAAGTATTTATTACCACTTAACTAAAAAAATATCTACTATTTTCAACTTCCTGAAGCAGTAGCTCACCTCTAGGTGGGGGTTCTGGTAATTTCTCCTTATATTTCGTGGGTAGCTGGTCGAGAAATTCTTTATGAAGGCGAGTGAGGTAATCTGGGGTGAATAAATCCACAATTACTCGTCTTATAATCCTATGTAAATCGTCAATTCTATTAGGTGTAGTAGCAAAGCTGTCGTGAATCATCATCAGGTTCGGGATAGGAGCATCGTCCATTTTACAATATAAAGCTGTGGCTTGGGCTATTGCTCCATCAATGCTATGAACCACGTTGGGTGCTGAAGATGAAACCATTTTTCTAGCATCTTTGCGATCCATTTGTCGTCTTAATGTTGTATACACTAAAGAACCAGCTATTGCTGTTTTAACTCTATATTTTGCCATATATCTGTAATCCTGTAATACAGGAAAATTCATAGGCGTTGTCCACTTCATAGGTAAATTAGCTTTTGCAAATATTTTAGCACAATCTTGAAACCATTTCATAAGTTCACTAGCGAGAAATATCTCATTTTGTATGTGCTTCCAAACTATGTCGGACAACCATCTACAATCTTTAAAGCCATCATCTTCAAGTACCTTTTCTTTATGTCCTAATTCAACTTGTTTTCTATATTCATCAAAAATCTGCTGTCTAGCACCATAAGGTTTTAATCCATAAACATAAGTCATAATGTTTCTCTTAACTATTTGACGAGAAATCCCATACCGAAGCCACCTGTTTGCTTCTCGTGAACCATCTCTAGCTAATCCTTTTACTTCTACCTCAACTTTTGTCGCTACAATCGTATAAATATCTTGAGGAGTATCGCTAGGGGTTACATTTACTTTTCTCGCTGTTTCTTTATCTCTCATTAGTATTGAAAGTATCTGTAATCCTGAACAAGTAGCGTCTATACTGACTGGTAAATTACATACATAATCTTCTCCCTGTTCTAAATATCCTTTAATATGATGACACGCCTGTAAAAATTCCATAGGTTTATCACATTTAGACCACTCCGTATCTGCAAAGGGATCGGAAGACCATTTTAAAATTTCTCGCTCCATACCCTTAATAAATTCAACTCTTTTATCGTAGGTAATCTTATCATTACCCCAAGTGTTAGCTGCGTGGACATACAACCAGTACGCACCTTTTGACCCCAGTTTCTCGCCATTAGCAAAACACAATAAAGATTTAATCTTTTGGTCAGCTTGATAATTAAAAGTAGTTCCTACACAATATAATCTCCCACGAGTATCTGCATTAATAACAAAATGAAACTTTTTAAATTCTGCATATTCATTTGCTAAATCTCTAGCTGTGCTTGTACTCACAACTTTAGAAGTTCTCGCCACTTCATCGTTATAAACACGAAGTTTATCTCTTTTGTATTTAATCAGGATAAGTTTGTCGGTGTCAACTCTAGGGTCTCTATAAACACCAATAGGTTCTCCTCTCTTGTCGAGAAAACTATTTCTTGAAGGGAAGTTCCCAAGCGTTAATGATCTATCCCATATCTCGTTAAACGTAGGAAGTACATTTTTATCAACTTGAAATTCAACTGATTGTAAATAATTAACTGCTCCATAAAAATCTTTTAAATCCAAATCTTCAAAACTAGCTAAAAATTTAAAGTCGTGAGTTTTAACTAAAGGCGATTTAGATAAGTATTCATTTACATAACCTCCTGAAAATGGTGACGACCAATCACGAGGTTTGACTATCATTGGTTTGTGGTAGGGTGTAAGTACAGAGCATTTAAAATTACCCTCATCAATTCGTTTTACAATTTCGGGCTTTAACACAAGTAGGTTCTGATCTTTGTTTCTCGCTGTCTTAATACTTTTAACATTACACAATCCAGTATGCCTGATGGTAATGTCAATTAACTGCTGTCCTACTAAAACTGTTTTTGAAGTAGTCCAATTGACGTGTTCTACATTATACTTACGAAGTGTATGTGCAAAAACTTTACGCCTGTGGGTTACATTTCTAGTTCTCGTCATCAAGTCCTTTAAAATACGAGAGTGTAGGTAGGGTAAAGTCTTTTTAAAGATTCCATTCTGTTCTTCAAGCTGTACCATATTTCCTATAGATAAAGATATTTGTAAAAGGTTTTTGTTTAAGGCAATCCCATCAATAATTCCTTTCAATGTAATTAATGCAATTCTTTTAGGGTCATCTAAATCCCTTAACGGCTCTGCTGCCGTTTTCCTGCTACCAGCTTTTCCTGTGTAAGCGTCATCAATAAATGCTTGAATACCCTCACTCAAAGGAACGAGAAGTTCTTTCTGAAGGTAGATGTACGGAGGCGTGACGGAATTTCTCCCTTTCTCGACATTCTTTTTAAGCTGGTAGTTATAACGATCACGACCCATTCGGATCATATCGCCTTCTCTTTGCTGTTCTAGCTCGTGGAGATGCTTTTCCTCGTCCATTAATGCCTATGGGATAAAGCTGATTTAATATCTTCTTTACTTGGGTGATTATATCGCTGTGTCATACGAATATCATTATGACCTACAACTATTTGGACAACTTCAATTCCAACTTTTCTATTAAGCAACCGAGTAATACAGGTATGACGAAGCGAATGTATTACAAAATCTTTCTCGCCAGTCATATTCATATTTTTCTTTATCTTTTTCCATACAGATTGAACAGTAGAATAAGCAAACGGGAAAACACGATCTCCTGTTCTTCTCGCTAAAATTTTCTTAACTCTATTGAATATTGGAACGTGTCTTTCAGTTCCGTTTTTAGTGTTCCTGAACAACACGAAGTCGTCATCTACATCTTCTCGTCTTAAATTTAGTGCCTCGCTTAAACGACAACCGACATCAATTAAAAATATCCAGAGATCATTATATTCTGGATAACCTAGTTCATTAGTATTTTTGATTAGTTCTTTTTCTATACTAGAAGATAACGTGTAAGTTCTTCTGTTCCACGTTTTCTCGTATTCAATTATAGGTAATCCCCATAAGAATACAAAACCCTCACAACCTCTAACATAAGTTATTAACTTTGATAAACTAGCTAACTTACGATTAATTGTTGCGTCTTTATATTTTAGATTATTTCTTAAATGAAACTTATAATCCCTAACTACTTGGGTAGAGATATTGTTCATTAGTTTATTCTTGCCATACCAGTCAGAAAATACATAAGCATTTCTTAAACTTGTAGTGCAATTCTTTTGAAACTGCCAGTCGTTTTGGTAGACTTTTTCAATAGATTGTTTAACTGTGATTTGGTTTTTCATTAGCAACACCTTTTGTTTTTTGTTTGATTTGGACTGATTCGATTTATAACCTAGATCGCAATTGTAATCAAATAAAAATCAAACCTAAATCGCAATTGTGTCAATGATGATAGTGAAACCAAAAAAAAATTAAACTATAAGTTGTATAAAAAAGCTAGGAAAATCAAGGGTTATTTGATTAAAAAAATTTTGAAGCTACGCCAGATAGCAACATTTTTTTTCAAATAAATGGCTTTAAAATGATTGGTATTACTAACAATAAAAGCGAGAAAATAATAAATTGCAGGTCATTGTAAATTCCTAACAATAAAAACATCATAATACCTATGAAAAGTATTACTAATATTGATTGTATTTTACCTCTTATTCTCTCGCTTATATTCATCATAATATTAATGTAGTTGTTTCAAAACTTTCGTTGCTGATTGTTTTTGAGTAGTCGCAATATCTCGGACTACATTTTTTGTTATATCTCTAATTCTATGAATACAAAAACCATTGTCTTTTAATTCATATAGAGAAAATCTAACAAAGCAGTTTAAAATATAACCAGTATCAAAACCCAGTTTTTTAAAATGTTTATTAGACTTTATTTTTTTAAAAACTTTGTATAATTCCACATCTATTAAATCGTGTGTTTTATCCAATGCTTTTTGCTCTTTTGTATTTTTAGCCATTTTCTACCCTTTACTACTACAAGTTGTGTTTTATGATAGTACAACCACCAGTTGTAGTGTTCTAATAGTTGTAATATTGCAACAATATTTGTGTGATATTTTTGCAACACTCAATATAGTTATTCGCCATAGTATTGCAAGTATTATTTTAGACTTTTTTTATCCAGTAAAAAGTATATAAATATCAAATGGGTAGGAAAATAAAAATATAAATTTATGTGTATTATTATTCAAGGCAAAACAAAAGATTTTACTAAAAAGATTTTGAGTAGAGCATATTCAAATAATGCTGATGGTTTTGGCTTAATGTATTTAAAAAATAATAAAATAGTTGCTGAAAAAATTTATCCTAAAACTTTTAAAGATGTAAGAAAATTATTTAAAAAGCATAGAGATTTAACAGAAGAAATAGCATTACATTTTAGAATCTGTACTAATGGGAACAAAAATAAATTCAATTCACACCCTTTTAATGTTTTTGATTATGATTTTAAATATCAAATGTTTTTAATGCACAATTCCCCCCAGTTGCCTTGCTATCAAAAAAGCAAAAAATATTCAGATACTTTCTATTTTACTAAACAGATTTTAAGTCCGATTTTAACAAAAGATATTTCACTATTAAAAAAAGATAGTTTTAAAAATACACTAGAAGAAATTATCAATATTGAAACCGATAGCAAAATTTTATTATTAGATACATACACGAATAAATATACTTTTCTTGGTAAGTGGTACGAAGAAAAAGATCAATTAAAAAGTTTAAAAATTTCTAATACTTATGGGTTGCAAGAAAGAACATATTTTGCTGGTTGGTCTAGTGGAACACCATCAAAAGAAATTTCACCAGTTGGAATAACAAGCGATACTACTATTGATTATCTTAATACCGATAGCGAGAAATCAAAAAATTCAGATGCCCAGTCAGATATAAATTCAAATTTCTCGTCATATAAAGACACGAATTCCACAAGTTTATATAAAGAAGAATTAAAAGAACAATACGAAGATATGATCGAGATTTTAGAAAATGGAGAATTATCGGACTATCAAAAACTTATGGAAGAAAAACCGATATTACTTTCAAAACTTTTAAGAGAATATTTTGTAAATGGTAATCAATTAAATGATGAAAAAGATATTGATAAAATAAACGAAGAAACAATAAAACATTATGGTTAATTATTACACAACAACAACAAGCGAGTTAGAAAAATTAATATTAAGTCCATTAAGATTATTTAAAAATAAAAAGCAATTAAGCAAAAAATTTAAGTTTGAAGATGTTTTTCCTAGTGATATTAAGCCAAAAGATTTTAATGAAAATGCAGGTCAAATAGCAATAGACAATTTATTAAACCCTATTATTGAAATTCATCATTATCTTAATGCTTTAAAAATCTATAAAACTTATGAATTAATGATTGATAAAGATTTACCCATACAACAAAACGAATTCAATTTATTTTCAATTAAACAAAAAAGAACACATAAAAATTTACTATCATTTAAAAAAATTTACTATCATATACTTGCAAATCCAAACGATTATTATTTTTGGTGTTCAGATACTTATGGGTTTAGAGTAGATAAATATTTAGATTGTTCATTGGCAGCAGATATTTATATTTCAGAATTATTGAATAGAATTAATTTTAAAGTATCAAGAAATAATATATTGCCTTGTTCTATTACTGGTTATTTTTTCAGAAAAAACGATTTGTTGCCTTTGGCAGAAATGCAAAATGAATACTTTGTTAAATATTGCAATCAACATTTTAAAAAATATAAATTAAATGATGATATAAAATATATTAATACTCGTTATGTTAAAGGTTATGGAACACACGATTTTAAATATTCTCTTACTAAAACAAAACAAATTCATTTTCTTTATATTAAAGAATTAAATCATTGTGTATCGGAATTTGATAAAGATATTATTGAAAAATATCCAGTTGTTTATTTGAAATCATCTAAAAATAGATTGAGAGAATATAATTTTGCAGTACATAATAATTTGCCTAAACAGTGTTTATCAGTTGAAACACATAGCGAGAAACAATTATATTTAGGAATAGAACACGAGGTTTGCTACACTAAAAATAGTCCGAGAAAATTACACCAGTTAATAGAAGAAGAATATCTTAAAGGTTTAGCAATATGCAAACGTGATGGATCAGTAAATAATGGGTTTGAAATTAATTTTGTTCCAATGACTTTTGATTATATTAAAGCAACAGATTTATTTTTTAAGTTTTTTGAAAAAACAAAACATTTTTTAAGGTCGTTTAATGTCGCTGATACTGGAATACATATACATATAAATAGAAAATCACTATCATTGTCAGATATAGGCAAGATTATTCAATTTATAAATTCATCAAGTAATAGAGATTATATTATTAAACTAACTGGAAGAAAAACAAGTGAAATGGGTTATTGTATTTTAAATAAAGACTATTCAGCAAAAGTTTTTCATCAAGTAATAAAAGAGATTAGACCAAAAGATGACCGAGAGTATAAAGCATATTCAAGAGCATACGATAAATACAATGCAGTTAATATTGAACACTCAAAAACTTTAGAGATTAGAATATTTAAAGGCAATACAAAACCACAAACTATTTCAAGATATATAGAATTTACTCATTGTTTAGTTATGTTTGTTAAACAAGCGAGTTTAAAAGAATTAAATCAAAAGCAATTTAATGATTTTGTTTATAAGAATAAACATACTTACCCATTTTTAAACGAGTTTAATCAAAACTTTTATAATGGTACTGATACACCTATTTTAAAAGATACATTTACATATAAACCACGAATAGAAAAAATATTTAAAAACAAATTTGAAATTCCTAAAATAGATTTAGATTTAGGACATAAGAGAATAAAAAGAAATAGAAAAATTATAAAATCAAAAAGAATTCTTACTGGTTTAGATAATAGTAATTTACCCAGTAGAATAGAAAGTGAGGAAAAATGAGTAATGAAAAAATAACTATTAAACAAAAAGTAATAAGAAAACCATTTGATATTATTAAACATATTAAATCAGTAGTACCTAGAAAAACTGGTTTATTAATTAATGATGTTGAATTAAAACTTGATGATACATTAAATCAAGTTGAACAGAAAATTATCTCTTATTTAATTAGGAAGATAATTTTTAAATGGGACACTCTCGGAATTGCAACGATTGAAAGACCGAGATTATATCCGATTGTGTGGAAATACTTTTCTATGATTGAGAAAAACCAAATAGATAAAGATATACACACAAAAGCATTTGAAGAAAAACTACAAAATGAAAAATCTTCAAATAATAATAATAGTCCAATGCAGTTAGAATTTAACTTTGATAAAAAGGTTGCTAACTAAAATGGAATTATTCCTTTTCACAACAAGCCCAGTAGTTGACTATTTAATTTTAGCAATTATGGGTTTTGTTGTGATTTGGTGGAATTCCTAAAAAAAAGTCTTTCATAGATCAACACACATTAAGATTTTAAGATATTCCGATACCCTACTACCCCCTAATTTTCATTTTTTCAAAACTATATATTGTGTTTTATAAATTTAATTTTGTCAGGATTGACACTCCTTGCGTAGAGATCTGAAATTTTACTTAATTAATAATGTAATATCAATAAATTAAAAGCGAGTAGTTGCCTTTAAATGTTGCCAGTACCCAGTACCAAACCCATTTCTCGCTATTAGATTAATAGTAAATATAGTCTTTTGAGTATTTACTCTATATCTAGTTGGCAGCTCTATCGGCAGCTCGTTGGCAGCTCAAATAGGTTTTTCTCGTTATTGAGATAAAGATAAACATTAATTAATAATCAATCTTTATGGGTTGTGATATTCAGCAGTAGTTATTCCAGTAAATAGAATTGTGCAGATTTTCCTAGTTCAGAAAAAAAATAGATAAACACCCTGTAAAAGACATAAACAAAAACCAATTTTTTACATCTAATAGATTGGATATATAGTCCAGTTTAATTGATTGTCTATTAAGCTAGTGTTTTCAACACAATTAAAAGTTGTACAACCACAAGTTGTATGGGGGAAAAA
>VTLG01015726.1_pt1 | contig 31910 bp, 25 predicted proteins | sample 4694571 | NCBI WGS metagenome assembly VTLG01 (sample SAMN12604809, study PRJNA352737) | marine metagenome | biome: ENVO:00000447; feature: ENVO:00000209|ENVO:00000569|ENVO:01000036; material: ENVO:00002151; isolation source: viral sequences binned using virsorter ...
CTTCTGAAAGATTTTCAGCCTTAGATGCTCCGGATGGTTTTGAAGTAGTAAAATAAGACTCCTTCAAAGTCTCCAGTTTTTCACGATATTCTGTCTCACTTTCAAACTCTACACTTTCAGCAAGTGAAGCGAGCTTCTCTTTCTGTGTGGCAGCAAGGCCATCAGAAACAGACTCAAGGATACCATCAGCAACCGACTCTGCGAGACGCTTGTTTAAGTTGATATTCTTCTCGATTTGCTCATTGAGCTTGGTTTCCATGTCATCAAGTTTTTCTACCATACTCTCAAGTACATCATATTTGTCGTCAGGGATTGATACATAATGTTCTTCAAAAAGACTCTTCATTCCACCAAGGAATGATTCTGTTAGATCGGTCTTCAGACCTTGCTCAACGGCAAGTTGATTCTCAGTGAACCATTCTTCTGAAACGTACTCTAAGTAGTTGTCCACACGCTCTTGAAGTTCTTGCTTAGAAGCATTAACTTCTTCTTCTAGTTTTGCGGCGTGTGCTGCTTCGATTTCTGCCTTAGCCTCAGCAACGCGAGTCTTAACGGCAGTCTCAAAAATTGTCTTGGCCTTTGCCTTGAACTCTTCACTGAGTTCTTCTCCGCCAAGGAGAGCATTAACATCATCTTCGATGTTAACTTCAGGAGTGTCGTCTACGATTTCTTCAGTAACTTCATCAACTACTTCAGTTGCAGGTTCTTCAGCAACGACCTCTTGGTCTGCTTCGAGTTCTACTTCGTCCCCAGACTTGAGGGCGGCGGTTGCGGTGATTCCTTTCATGGGTTCTGCTTTTCCTGCGCCTTTGTTTACGACATTCTTAACTTGCTTAAGAGTTCCACCAGGAGTCTTTAACTTTGCCGAGTCGTTTGTAGGACTATAATTCTCAGGTGTTGGTCCACCTAAGTCCTCAACTGGCGTTAATCCTTGAGGTGGGTTGTTAAGTTTACCAACCTTCTCTGCAGGTGCTGCATTAGCAGTCACAGCATTGGATTCTGCAACGCTCTTTTCCATTTCCTGTAATTTAGTACCACGAGCCATTTGTAGTTTCTCCGAAATTCCTGTTGAAATCTATATTTATTTAGAAGTTTTATATGTTTGATAAGAAATCATTAAACAGACTCAACTTTTTCTCGTCGAGTTGCTTCTGATTAACCAAGGTATTTATCTCATTGTAGGTCTTAATTGCGAACTTCTCACGCAAAACACCTCCATCCCATACCCAGTCTTTTCCTTCCATAATTCCTTCAACAAATGCATCAGGAGCAGAAGGGTCAGCGACGATATCAGCAGCAGTTGCTAACATGAAATCTTCACCAACAACATTAAATCCTTCTTTGGTTGGTTTCAATGAACCAATACCACGAGAGGATACACCGAGTTTTACACCTTCCTCAATTAATGAAGATGCAATTTTACCCATTGGTGTGCCAAGAATCTTAGCCTTACCAATGAAATTATTTCCGTTCTCTTTTAGAGAAACGATTTTATGTGAAACCCTATCAAGGTTTACAGTTGGACCATCAGGGTGTCCAAGTTCTCCGAGTGCTCTACCTGATTGAATATTAGACTCGTTATAACGAGAAACTTCTTTACGTAGAACTTCTGAAGGATACATCCGACCATTACGGTTTTTGATGTTTCCTTGTAGGAAGATACCTTCAATATACATTGATTTCTTGCCGTTTCTTTGTTCGACTAGAAATTCAACTGATTCAATTTCTTCTCTGATGAGTTTCATCGGTATCAACCCCCGGTTATTTGTATTTGTTGATAATAAATGACAGAGTTAGTACCACCAACTCTTATTCCACCCAATTTAAATGATGCCCTTAAATCTGAATAAGCATTATATGCTGTATTCCATGTACCACTAACTGATGATGAGTCATAATCGACAGTTATAATTCTGCCAAACCCTTCAGTTTCACCAGTAACCATTCCAACTCCAGCAGATGCTTTATCATTAACAGCAGTTACTTCTTTATGACTAAAAGCAAACCCAGTTTGACTAGGTGAAACTAAAGTAACATAATCACCAACTACAAATTGGGTACCTTGACCCTCGTAGAAAGTGATTGTTGTAGTAGTACCTTTTGTGTAATTAGCAATTGGTTGGGCACGAACCTGTCCAATACTAATTATTTCCGGTACATTAGTTGCTAAGTATAAAGTAGTAGCGGATGCTGTTGGATTTCCGCCTACTGCAACTTGGGCAGGTGCAGCAGTAGCAACAACCCTTAAATATGAAGATTGCTGAGATATTGCGCCACTTTGTACATTACTAGCAGTTGCTGTAACTGTCCCAGTTGCTCCGACTGTCTTAAAGGCTGCCATTATAGATCCAAATTCATTGTCTTATTTATTTATAATTACTCTTCCCCGGCCACTCTTGCTGCTGCAGCATCGCCACTAATTTCATCAGATGCTACTGCAACTGCGGCATCTACTTCATCTTGTGCTTCATCTTCTACTTCGGGTGGTTCACCAAAAAGAGAATTAGCAGCAGTAGGACGATGATTATCTACCCTTTCTGCTGATTTGCTATAAAGCATATCTTTAATTCTGTCACTAATCTGTGATGCAGAGTCATCCGCCGCAATCATATCCATTAATTCTCTTTGGATATCAGCCCCAGTCACCTCTTGTGTGGGGTTTTCAGTTTCATTTTCAGGCATTGTAATAAATTTATTAGTGTGGCTAGTAGTATTTATACACTATCAGTATTGCTTCTATGAAAATTAAATTCTAAAATCATCCTATTTAGTGTCTCTTTCATATCAATAACTGCTTCTGTAGGTTCAGGAAGTTCTTGCTTTGTCTTATCAAACTCTTCTACTCTATGATCAAGATAGAAATTTACCGCATTATGAAGCATACGAAGATGGCGAATATCCCAATCTACTCTAACGTAAGGCCTACCTTCTTCGTCACAGGCCATTAAATCTCCCCGCCTTTAGGCATACTCTTAGGCTTGTCTGCGATTACTTCAGTTTCTAAATCTGGTGAAGCAACTGGTGTTCCTAATCCCATCTCCTGTTCACCACCACCCATCATAGGATCATCCATTAAAGGAAGACCAGTTTCTGGGTCAATAGTAGAAGGATCTGGGATAGTACCATCCTTAATTTCCTTATCAATCTGAGCATCTTGTTCAATAATCTCTTCATCAGTCTGACGTAATACCTTACGACGTACCCAATCTTGAGAGAAATACTTTCCAATATATGGTTGAACTGCTTCTAAACTACCTAATCTTTCATTTAATAGTTCAGATTCCTTCAATTCTGTGAAATGATTATCATATAAGAAGTCATATTGGATGTGCTCACTCATTACTTCCCAGTCTTCTGGGGTAATTACGTTCTTCAAAAGTAGCTGAGTTTTCAGCATATCATTGAACATATTAGAGAATCTCTTCCTTAAACGTCCAACAAACTTAGTGAATTTAAGTTCATCACGTAAGATTTCAGATGAACGACCTAGGTTGAACCCTCCTTCTCCATCCATTCTAGATGGTGGAACATTGAGTGAACGGTATAGTTTTTTCTTGAAGTATTCAATGTCAGTGATTTCTCCAAGGTTTTGACCTCCAGGAAGAGTAGTAATTTCAGTACCACGTCCTCCTTCCCGTCTAGGTAGCCAGAAATCTTCCAGCATCGCCATATACTTCTTGTCATCACGAATCTCTCCAGTTGATGCATCGTAAACTAACTTGTTACGATACCTCATCATAACATCACGGAGGTATTGTTCTGCCTTAACTTTAGGTAGATTACCAACATCAATATAGAAGATTCTTCTTTCAGGTGCTCTTGATAGTCTATAAATTACAAGACTATCCTCAATCATCCTTAATTGATTAAGTGATTTGATTGCTTTATGAAGATAGGAAAGTACAGCACCTTTATTTCTATCTACTAATCCACTAGTAGTATAAGAAATAGCATCTTTTGCTATCTTAATTCCTTGACTTGCACCTGTAGCATTTACGTTACCTGTTGGATAAGATGCCTTTGGATTGTAAATGAAGTACTCTTCAATCTCTGGCCATTCATAATCCATAGGATTATCACTATTGCTACCCTTAGCAGCCTTAAGTCTATCCTCAGGTTTCTTACTTTGCTTACGAATATGACGCATTTTCATTGCATCAATATAACGTAATTCTTGTAATCCTTCGTGTGGATTTTTTAAATCAATTATTTTATGATAATATATTCTTCCATCAACATACCAATTTCTATAGATCTCATGTGCTTTTCTATCAAAGTCCATCAAGTCTACAATAAACTTGAATTCATTTCTAATCTTATTTTTAATGCCATCACTAGCATTTAAATTATCTAAATCCAGTTTAACTGGAGCATCATTCAAATCAGTAACAATTGCTTCGTTTATAATATCTTCAATAGCACTATCCACCTCTGGATGTAATGCCATTTCACGATATCTTTTAATTAATTCAAATTCAGTACGATATACACCTTCTAAGTCTACATAAGAACCAAAAAAACCACTACTCATATAGTGGTCAACCCCGTCCTCATCATTAGGAGGAACGGGGGATACCGCCGTAGGAGATAATGGCTCGTTGTCCTCTATCGAGAACCCGAATAACTTAGTCATAATTTATTTCCGGATACTAGTAAGACTTACTATAGTATTTAGTTAGTCTAAGTATACCATACTTTAACCGTTAGGTCCACCCGACTTCATAGAGAAAGATTGAACTTGGAAGTCAACCGTAAATTCTTCTATAGCGTCTGAAGTATCATATGAAAGATCAATTGCAGATATTGCAGTTGGGAAGATATCCACAAATTCGTACTCTTTAAGTACTGCATTAGAACTTCCACTATTATCTGTACTAGCCTTTTGAGATCCTCTACCTAACTGATAGACTGTTGCATTTGTCATGTATGCACTTGGATCAGTAGCACCCATGTTGTTATCCAACTTGGAAATCTGTGCCATCCACTCTTCAAAAGCAGTTCTGATCTTAAAGTCTTCGTCGTTAATTACAGTTATCTGCCAGACATCGAATGTACGATCTCCTGCAACTTTAAAAATACGACCTCTAAACGGTACATCAATTTGTGCTATGTTTGAAGCAGGTAATGCTGCTGCTTTACACAAATATCTAAAAACCTCTGCATCCCAAGTTATACCTGTTGGGAGAGTAGTCAATTCTACTTCAAACAGATTGGGCCTTGCGCCGCCACCTAGTAGAGTTGACTTAAATTGAGAAAGAGTTTTATTTTCTCTGGATGTTGCCATGATTAGTTACCTCCTGTTGATATTTAGAATTATAAAGTTAAACTCTACCGACCACTTCTTCAAAGTCTACACCAGTTCTGGTGGCGACGAAGGTGAGAGTTACGTAGTTAATAGACTTCGCAGGCTTCAGGAAGATGTCTGCTCGGAATTCGTTATTATCAATAACGTCAGGAGTGTTGTTTGTGCTATCGCAAACAACTAGGAATCCGTAGAGTCCTCTCTTCGCTTGAACATCGCGGAGATATGGGTTAACGATGTTTCTGAAGTTTGCTCTTGTCAGTTCATCGTTTAACTCAAAGAGTTGTGCTTCTGCTGCCTTCTGCAGTGCTTGCTCAATTGTGAGGAACAAGCGGCGAACGTTAATTCTATCAAAGGCGGAAGCATAACCTAGGGCAGTCTTGTCTCCGAAGAGAAGTGTGCCTAATCCAGGTTGCGTAATAACCGCATTAACTCTTTGTGGATAAAGCTTGTCTCGCTGTGCCTTGTTAGGATTGTATGCGAGTTTAATTGCGTTGTTGATGATACCACGCTGTTGACCTGCAGGTGAGAACCAAGGATAAGCAACCAAATTGGTGCGTACCATTAGACCTGCTATGTCAGCATTAGTTGGAATCCAACGGAACTTGTTGTTAAATCTGTCATAAGTGTACTTATAACCACTATCAAAGATTGCATAAGATGAAGAGGATAGTGTACTAAAGTACTTAACTAGATTATCTGTTTGGTCTGTGCTATTAGAAATACCAACCAAACTTTGTCTGTGTGGTCCAATTGTAGTTACACAGTCTTTTCTTGAATTTGCTACAGAAATTAGATACCCTGCTTTTGCTTGGGAATCATATTCTGAATCGAATCCTGGACCCATGATGATGTAGTCCATCTCAATCTCATCCTTATTAGCAAATTTGCCATAGGATGTAATGATATCTCCTAGTTCACACTTCATTCCACCAGCAGCAGAGTAATCAATACCACCAGTTAAGAGATAAGACTTGTTACCAATTGCGCTGTAAGTAACACCTTGTGCATTAACACCCCAGAGACTATCACCAGAAGTTACCTTAGTAAAGTCTGTTGAGAATCCTGTTGCAACTGGATCTGTCTTCCAGTAAGAGTCAATTGCATTAGATGGGTTACCACCACCATAAATGTACTCGGAATAGAGTGCCAAGAAACCTTCGTACCAGATCTTCTGAGGAGAATTGACTGCTGAAATAGCATCAAGTGCCTTAGATAGACTGATATGCTTCTCAAGGAGTGCACCTTGAATACCTGTTACGTCTCCTAGATCATCAACAACTACGATATGGCAAGCATCGTTCTTACCTTTTCTATCCAGAACGTACTTGTTAGTAGTTGGCTTAGGAGCAATTTCCTTCCAGTATACAATAGAGTTGGTAAGATCTAGTGTCTGCTGATCATACCAATCTGCTATAGTGGCAGGAGTGTATGCTGTGACTGTACTGAGTGAACCGGAGTTGTTTACAGGCCAAATTGCGTCTGATGTGTCAAATGCTGCGAAGGAAGTTCCTTCCTGATAATCTGTAGCACTTAGAACACCAGTAGTAGAGACCCTCTGAGTAATCTTAACGTTAATAGTAGAAGCACTATTGGTTGCGTCTGTAGAAACACCAGTAATGATACCCTTAAGATATCCATTGAATGCTGTTGTAGTTCCAGCACCTGGGATTACTGAATTAGCAGGTAGTTGTGCGGTAACACCATATCCAACTGTGAAACCAGCAGTTTTTAGGTTGCTAGTTGTAATACCAATTACCTGGTCTGCCTGGTCATCAATGAAGCAAACCTTTAAGTTGTTTGCCCATGAACCAGGGTTCTTAGCAGCATAGTTGAAGTTTGTTGCTTCAGTATGCTCATTCAAGTAATCATCATAGTTGTCAATTCTTGCTGAACCAGTCATCGTGGTGTATGCAACACCAACACCAGCGTTAGCATTTTGTAGTGTGGAACCAGCAGTTCTCACTACCTTCAAGACTCCACCATAAGACAAATAGGATGCTGCACTCATCCAATACTGGTATTGACTATCAGTTGAGAGAGGCTTACCAAATGTATTGATAAGTTCTTGCTCTGTCGTGATGTCAATTGCGTCATTAACTGGTCCCATTGAGAAGGGTCCAGCAATCGCACCAATATTATCAAGTACGTTATCAGCTCTTCCTACTGTTAAGTCAACCTCCCTGACTAATACACCAGGAGATAATTGAGGAGTCGCCATGTTCTTTTTCTCCGAATCTCAGATTAATCTGAAATTATTTATTGTTTTCAACGTTTACAAGTAGTCCCACATATAATTCATACCACCACCTTTATCTCCATACTCATCAGTAAACCATCTATCCCCATTATCATCAACAAAACTTTCATCATCCATACCATCATTCATAAAACCAAAGGGTGCCATATCCTGTTCTATTTGGTTCTTTTGCTCTTCATATAGTCTCTTTCTTACATCCTGATCAGTAAGTTCCTTAAAGTAATCACATTGCACTAACCATGCATAAATGACCAAACACATAGCAAGGTCATCATTACATCCATCCTCTGCCTCAAAGGAATTATTCTTTTGGATAAATGTAGTTAATTCACTTAGGATTTCATAATCATTGAATATTAATTTATCCGATTCAATAATTGTCTTAAGATTTAGTGATCCAACCTTTTTAACGGTCTTAGACATCTTAACTCCCAATTGAGTTTTCTTACCAGAGAATCCCTGACCAATTACCTGACCAGCACGACCTCTCATAGATGCCATAAGAAGATTTTCATATTCTAAATCATAATTTAATATTGCTGCTACTTGATCTCCTACATCATTAACTTCACAAAGAATAAATGCTTTATTATATTTCCTTGCAACATCATAAATGACATTGGGAAAAAGCATAGGTTTAATTTCATTATTCCTATACTTTGCGACTACTCTATGTGGGAATGTAGTAATATCTATCATGACAAAAGCAGAATAATCTTTAACCACTCCGCGAGCAACGTCTACTGTGCAAATATAATCATGTTTCTCCTGCGGTTCTTCATAAACATCTAAACCAGCACTACTAGTTTTAGGTGACTCATATACTAAAGTACGTAATTTACTTGGAGCAATAAGCGTATCAACAGATCCTAAGAATTCGCATTCAAACTCAACCTTAAACTGTTGTTCTGAAGTGTTAGCAATTGTTTGTTGCCGCCACTTTTCATCTCTTCCTGGAACTTCTGACCAATGAACATCTGTATGACAGTATTCATTCTTACCCCTCTCTGCATCATGCCACATACGGTAAAAATGATTCATACCGTGTGGGGTTGAAACTATAATGACTTTCGTGCTTTTACCAGAAGTAATAGTAGGATAAACAGAACTAAAGAAGGCATCAGCGATATGGTTGGGAACAAAAGCAAATTCATCGAGGAAAAGGATATTGAAAGACATACCCCTAACAGCACTAGCAGAAGTAGACGCTGCCAATATTTTACTGCCATTTTCTAACTCCAATGAACCTCTGTTCCATGACAAAACACCTTGCTGCATCCACTTAGGAACATTCTCATATGCCGTCTGTAAACGACCTAATAATTCTCTAGCAGTTGCTGCTTTGTTTGCAAGAATACCTATATTAACACTATCGTTAAAAAGTAAGTAATGTAAGAGATATGATATAACAGTTGTAGACTTACCTGTCTGACGAGGCATCTTACAAATATTAAATCTTTCTCTATGGAAATTATTAATTAAACCTTCCTGAAAATCATAAGGCTCAAAAGGCATTAAACCATGGTCAAGAGTAACAATCTTGACATGCTTCTTAGCAAAGTAAACAGGATTGGCTTTACACCTCATAAACTCAAGAATTTGTTCTTGAGTAAAATCCTGAACAACGTTTGCTTTTTTTAGGTTCGGATTACCTAGATAGATTTCCTCAGCAGCTCTCATAATAACTCCTACATCATTTCACCAAATAAATGTTTCTTATCTGCTTTATTTAACATAAATTTTTTATCATGATCAATTGTTTTTCTAGTCATATCTAAGATTTTTTGTAAATTCTCTGCTTTCTTCTTTAACTCTTCGATTTCTTTTTTATCGTCCTCCTGTTTGGACGATGGGTTGTCCTTGGTCATAATCGGAAACTTGGTAAGACCAGAGTTTGGCACCAGGATAGACTTTCTGCAACTGATCCTGAACCTCTCTGCGTGAAGGGACCTTGACTGTAGGGAAAAACATTTGAATGCTGTAACTCTTTCCTCTCCATCCAAGGTAAACGGTTAATATATTACCTGTCTTTCGTGGGAGATTAGTTGCCTCTCCCAAGTCAACCCACTTGATTGTATTTTTGGGTGACTGTAATGGATCTGGTGTGATGATATCAGTGAATTCATATTCAGTAGGATTGAAATCATCTCTCCAGTCGGAAGTGTCTATGTTCTCATTTACTTTATGGTGACTCTCTCCACACTCTATGCATGGGTCCTGTCCACAATCATCACACTCACAACTAATTACTTTATCACCAACCTTTACTTCATTTTCAGCAAACCATCCACGGTTTACTTCTAAAGCATAAAGCACCTGCGCATTAGAATACACAGGTGTTCTTCTTAAAGGTGTTAATTCTTTTATACTCTCAATACAACCTTCTTCATCGATAAAAGCGATATCCAAAGGAATAGTAGTGTGACTCATATGAAAGGATTGTTGAGCAACCCTATCAAAGACAAAAAGCATCCCAGAATCTGTGTCTAGACTTTCTCTAAACATCAAACCCGTTCTGAACTCTCCAGGAGTTTGGGGGATTTCGATCTTAAGTGGTAGATCTACTTTCATGTATTTTAGACAACTTCACCCTAATATTTAGGCAATCCAGCGTGTTACAGTCAATTCTATGGAGTTATCATCCATTTCCCACTCTTCTTGTACGGTAAACCCTTCTTCTTTAACTGTACCATGAAGAAGCATTCTAGCATACTGTTGATTAACTTTATCCCTAAACCTTTCTACTGGAACATTAAGATTCCAAGTAGCGTGATCAGAGTAAAGATCATAAGTCTGTGTTTCTTCGTTGTAACGGAATCCAATATCGTTTGATATAGCAACTTCCGCATGAACCACAGGATGATCCTCAGCGTGATCAGGATTTGTAATAACCAATTCTTGATTCTCCTGAACATCATGACCCATTATTTCTAGTGCTTCAATTAAATAAGGACGTTCTTTAATTTGCGTCTTTATGCATGTGAAGTGTGACATGATCCTCAGTAGTTTGTTTTTGCTCATAATATTCAGGCTTATGTTCAACTCTTTCCACCACTCCTAATCTCTCTTCAATTCTTTTAGTGAGATTCTCACAGTCATTACCAACAACACCAATAACTTCTTCAGTTACAGTGCCATCTTGCTTAACAGTGAATTTTATAGTTTGTTGTGCCATTTGTTACATGATATGTTAAGTTATTTATCATCCTCCATTGGAAGCACCTCCACCACCGTTGCCGTTCCCACTACCATTGCCAGAAGAATGGCCATTGCCACCATTATTCCCATTACCATTCCCATTACCGTTATTGGACCCATTTCCATTTTTCTTTCCTTTGTTGTCATCATCTGGTTCTAACCAACCCCGATATCCTAGATGATATCCTCTAGGGATGGGCATACACTTCTTTCTTTTAGTACAATAGTATTCTCCTGCAGGACATTTTTTCCCTTCTGGAGATTCTTTTGCTTCACCCATAAACTGTGAAAATCTTTTTTTCATTGACCTTACTGCATTTTGACCTATGATATCTGTATATTCTTTTGAGGCATCCACCATAGCATCAATAGAAGGACCATCACCAAAATTATTATCCAAAGTCACTTTCATGACTGGATATACATTAGAGAATCTCCATTTAGCAAGTCCCGACTCTCCAGGAGTTTGATAACCTTGATCTAAATCATCAATAGGTTCTGGAAATAATCTTTTATCAAATCCTGCTACAGGACCATCATCTGCCGCAGCCTGACTATATGCTTGGGGGAATCCACCCGAATTAGTTGGTTGTTCTTTTAGTAGATCCTTAAACTTCTTCATAGTCCTACGATAGTTAAAGGATCAGTATAAACCGTTGCTATTCCAGCATTAGCATCAAACTTAACCCTATTACTCTCTAAGTTTAATTCAGTCATATTACCAAGGCTAGTTCCATCACTAGCAATACCTACTGCACCAGTACTATTAACTTGGCTCAGTAATCTAGGCATTTGCTGTCTCCAATACTGAAAGAAGAACCTTTAGTGTAGTATTAGCACCTGCACTAGCTTGAATAGAATCACTAGTCTCTAATACTAATTTACCATCTAAAGGAATATAGGCATCTGCTACAGGAACACTTGCTCCTTTAATTATCTCTGTAGTAGTTGAACTTCTAACATGAGACATAGTAAGAGTTGTAGAAGCAGCACCATAATTGGTTACATGAGCATATAAAATAATCCCAGTATATCCAGTAGGAGCAGTATACACCGTTTGATTACTCGTAGTGAGTACAATAGTATATGTTTTAAATCTATTAAGTGCGAGTGCCATATTAACTGAGTGCTAGGATAAACGGTGTCATTTCTGAGAATAAACTTTTGCTGAAAGATCTTCCACTAATTGTACCAGTTTCTTGATTGATCTGTAAATCATCACCTATTCTAAAGTTACCTGCTTGGTCCGTACTGGTATAAAGGACCTTTCCACCATCTTCAGTAATAACTTCATTTGCTTGATTAGTAACACCACCTCTCTTAGGAGTGGCTTCGGCAATACGATTACCGGCACCGACATATTCAAATGTATGTGAACTGGCAACAATTCTACTTCCTTGAGAGAAATATGCTGTAGACCCAACACCAACCGTATTAAGTAAATTAGATTGAAGTGTTAATGTAGAAATTCCAGCCGTAACTGGGGTTGAACTATTTATTGTATAGTATATTGGTTGAATAGATGCTGTAGCGGTAGCACCTGAACCACCTCCACCACTAATGGTAACATTAGGTGCTGAAGTATATTGACTACCACTACTAATAATAGTAATAGTAGAAACAGCATTACCACTTAAAGTAGCATATGCCGTACAAGTCTCTCCTGTAGGTCCTGTGGGATCAGCAACCGTAACAGTAGGAGTCAAAGTATATCCACTTCCACCATCTGTTACAGTAATAGTTTGGACTCTATTATACAGGGTATCAAAATAAGCAAGTTGTCCATCATAAGGTCTATCCACATCTATACTTACTTTACCACCAGAAACATATGTATGAGCAACAGTGGATATTCCAACATTAATAGTAAAAGTAGTACTAGTAACTTTCTCTACTTCAAAAATAAAAGGCATTCTATATGGATAATCTTTAGTACCATAAGTACATGTCATTCCAATTCCAGAAATAGTAACTCCCATTCCAACAAGGAATCCATGAGCAGCAGTAGTACTTACTGTAGCAATACCTGATGTATGGTGATAAGAAAATCCATTAACATCAAATTCAGGAGTATTTACATTAACTTCAATATTTGCTTGGGATACTGCAGCAGATGATGTAACTACACCAGTATATTGTAAATCACTGGTTCCACGAGCAACTAAACCATAAGTACCAAAACTACAGTTGCTATTTGCTATATCTGCTTGACCACCCTTATCACAGGTAACTGCCTCATTACAGCAAATGGTAAAGAGAGAAACTAACTGGGCAAATCCACCATTAGTTACAGCAACTCCTACACCACCTTGATTATATTGTGTGAAAGCATCTATGTTCATTGCTTTCAATAATTGTGCTTGATCTCCATCAATATAACATCCAATACCTGTAGTAGTATCACTTGTACAGTTTTGGATATAAGGACCTTTCCATTTTCCACCACCTACGTTTTCTGCTATATCATCACCTGTCGGAAATGCAACAGCAGCAGCAGGAGCTTCATGATCCTTAAATGTCATATTTGCTAACTTACTTCCCTTTCTAACATGGAAGATATCATTAGTTGTTGTAAGACCACTTACCTCAACTGTTCTTTGATCATCACCAACAATTGATACAAACGCAGGAACTTCAATTGGATTTGCTTCTGCATACTTTCCTGAAAGAACTTTAACAGTAGTTCCTGACTGAGCAACACCAACCGCACCACTAATCGTTAAAAATGCATTATCAATAGAAGTACCATTATTAGTATCTTGACCATCCTTTGCCACATAAATTACATTTGGTGCGGAGTTAATACCCGATGCACTGGAACTAATAGTTACACCAGTACCAATAGTAACCTGAGAAGCAGTAATAGTAACATTATCTTCACCACCAACTACAATCTGATTATTATCACCATCAATTGTAATAGAAGATTCACCTGCAGTTAGAACACCAACTATCCTGGCATTTCCTAAGATGTTTAAATCACTTCTACCTGTAATAATACCAAGAGAATCAATATTAACTACATCCTCATATGTAATAGTTCCTGCAGCAGAAATATTACCAGTATAATATGCATCTCCATCCACATATAATGCATAATCAGAACTAGCAGTTGTAGTTCCAATTCCCACACTCTTAGTAGTATGAATACCAACAGCATTAGATGCCCAGGTTCCCCCAGCACCAACACCTTGTCCAACATCCCACATGCTGGTATCAGCATTCCATACTAAAGTATTACCCTCCTTTAATCCAGAGATATTAACATCTGCAAGATCCTTAAGGAATCCTGCACCACCACCACCGATGGTATATAACTGTTGCTCAACTCTATTAACAAATAATCTATAATTTGCTGCTAGATCTTTTAAAGTTGCAAATTCTTGATTAGTGGGAGTAAGAGGATCTTTACCCTGCTTAAGTTTTGGATCAGGTGTTATTGGACGATTATTATATATTTCTCTTAATTCTTGCTGAGTACCTTTTAAATCCTCAACAATCTTATAAAGTTCAGTAATATTAATTCCTTGCTCTTCCCTTTTTTTCTCTAAATGAAATAAATTCTTCTTTAGATCAGTTATAGGGTCATCATAATTCTTTGGTTGAGGAAGATTAGAAATCTCTTCTTTTAATCCCTTAAAGTAATCAGTAAGAGTTTTGTTTGATTTAGTGTTATTTGCATTAAATTCATCTATCTGTGTCTCAAGTTTCTGCTTTGTTTCATTAAGCTTACTTAATACACTCTTCTTTAACTTTCTATCATCATCTTTAAATGATCTTTGATACTCCCATACCTTTACAGCAGATTCTCTTAATTCTTCCCATATCTTTTCTTTAGTTTCCTTAAGATCTTCTTGTAACTTATTAACTTCTCCTCTACGTTCAAAATCTTTAGTGTCCAGACTTTCTGCAAGAGAATCAATATCAAAATCAAACTTAGTTTTAAGATCTTCTATATGGTCATTAACTTTAACAAAGTCATCATCAATTACACCAAAGGTCTTACCAATCCAAGAGAAATCGGGAACTTGATTAACTTCATTAACCCATTTAGGAAATTTGGGTATTGCTGCCTTAACTTCATCAATTGCTTCACATATTGCTTCTATTTCAGCATCATAGTACTTAACCTCAGGAAGGTTAGTTACCTCAGTTTGAAGATTATCAATCCTATCTTCAATTAAAGTTACCTGATCATCATAATACTTTACCTCAGGAAGATCTTTAATCTCTTCCCTCACTAAGTCAATCTGTTCACATATTGCTTCTACTTCATTATCATATTCCTTTATCTCAGGTATCTCAGGAATACTCTCTTTAATTTGCTCAACATACTCAGAGAGTTTCTGTAATGGTTCATCATAATACTTAATTTCAGGAATATTAGGAATATCCCTTCTTACATCATTAATAAGACGTACTACTTCTGTAAGGTCTTGTACATCTTCTGGTTCTATTTCTTCTACTCTAAGGGCATCCGCTATTTCTTCTTCGGGCCTTGGAGGTTCTTCTTCAATGAACTCGTCAACGGAGGGTAAATTTTCTTCTTTTATAACCTCCTCAACTGATGGTAACTCCTCATAGAAGTCATCAATTGACGGTAACTTGTCCGACATGGTATGAGTAACTTAGGTACTTTGGGATTTTTCTCCCAAAGTTATTTATAAGTTGTTAAGCCCACCCCTGATTCTCATCACCCATAACAATGAAATTAACTGCAGAACCAATACCAGTTCCATTAGTAATTGTTGATGGTTTAGTAAATGTAACTGCTGTTCCTGCATATATCAATTCATTAGAAGTTAAAGCAGTTCCAATTTTAACCTTATTAGTAGCACTAAAAACTTGAATAACTGGAGCATCTGTAATAGCAGCACCAACTGTTACTGAATCTCCTATTCCTACCCCTTCAATAGAATTTACAGTAAACTCTGTAGTTCCTATTCCAGCAGTGGATCCTACAGAAATAGAAGTATTTAAAGTAAAAGTTCTGTCTATAGTATCAGGACTACTAACTTCGACTACAACCTTCTCTCTATCTGTCAAAATTATAGGATAATCCTGAAAACCCCAATAAAAAGTTTCCTTTGGTTCAAGATCCCTACTCAACATCCTATAAGCAGTCTTTCCAACTCCCTCAACTTCTTCCCAATGTGGATAAAAATAAACTGAAGAGGTACAAGTTCCCAATCCAGTATTATGCATTAAAACAGTTCTTATATATGTTGTAGTACCAATGCCTGTACCACCAGCAGTCTCAGTAACCCCAACAGTATAGATACCAACAGTATTAATGCCGGTAACATTGATAATAGGTACTATCTTATTTTGTCCGGGAAGTGGCATCTTCTTTCTTAATTAATTTTGCTAAATCAGCAGTAGAACCAACAAATAATGCATTAGTCACATTTGAAGGACCCTTAGCAACCTTCTCCTCCTCAACATCCTTTAGTTTTTTCTGAAGATCCATTAATTTATCAGTAGCATCAGAAACACTCTTAATTAATTGCCCAGCAACTTCATATGCTCTGGGCATTTCACTCTCTTGAGCAAGTTCAAGAATTCCATTAATTGCTTCTTGTCCTTTTTCAATGATAGAGTATAGATTGCCTCTTGTGTACTCATAATCTTTTTCAATATCATCTTTAGTCAATCTATCAGGCTTTTGCCTTTCTACCTTGGTAGGTAAAGATTCTGTAACAACTTCTGCTGCTACATTAAAGGTGTCATCTAATTTGTCAAATTTCTTTGTCATCTTCATGTAATTGTTCCATCAAATCCGAAGTCATCTCCAAATGGGATAATTGCATCATCTGCTGCAGTTATACCATTAATAGTAGACCCTCTAAGGTGAGAAGCAATTGTAGTACCATCCTTACCTCTTTCTACTGTTAACTTCTTAGCAGCTTCATCAATTCTAGTAACATAGACTTCTTCACCACCAAGATCATAATATTTCTTAGTACTTATACCAGAAACAGATTCTACAGGAATAATAACCTCAGTAGTTCCTATATCTTCAGTTAACGTAGTAATAACATCTCCAGTATAATCCTTTATTGCTCTTGGAGTGACAGAGTAAGATATATCTCTCTCCACACTCTTGGATCCACCAGCAAGATAACTGACAGTTGTCTTCTTGATGATATCCTTGGTTGCGCTGGAAACAGGACCAAATAGATATGTTTTTGCTGTAAATCTTAAAGTATAAAGAAGTACTCTTCTTGTGTCAAAGTCTCCCTCATAATCATCTTGAAATGTAACATTTTCTAATACAATAGGAATATCTCTCTTCTCTTTAATTCCCGAAACTAGTTGTACTGATAGATTATATGCGGGTTGAAAATATGGTAATATCTGTTCTGTAATCTGCAATGCATCATCATTCAATTTACACATAATAGCAAGTTCAAATTGCATATTATAAGGAACAGGCATAAAAACTTTTTTAATATCCGCATTGCTATCAGGATCCTGTACTACAATTTGTTGAGTAGTAGTAACCTTTCTAGAAGGGTCATAAGTCAATCCAGTAAACTCAAATGACATACGTGGCAACGTAATTGCTGTTGCCCTATTAAGATCTGGTTGCTGTGTAAGTCTTGCTAGGAATTTTTGGGTAGGACCATATGCCAAAGGAACCTTAGTGACATTTACAGTCGCATCACTAGAGTCTGTATGGGTAATCGATATACCATTAAAAAGAGTACCAAAGGAAATAATGGTCTTCCTCAATATTTCGTTATAAAAATATTCAAACATTTTTTATATTCCTGATATCTTATTTAGGGTGTCCCAAATGGATTGGCTTCTGTAAAGTCTAAAATCTTATCTGCTTCGGTTTCTATATTAAAGTTATCAGCATATTCTTCAGTTTCTCCAATTTCTGTATCAATAAGTCTTATTGTATGAGTAGCTCCTGAAGATGCTCCTGTTAATGTTTCTCCAACCACAAATGTTCCAGATACATTAGTTAATTCAAGTATATTGGTATCGGATTTGTAGACCCTTACTCGTGCCGTTGTTCCACTTGTACCACCGGTAACAACTTCATTGAATTGGAAATTACCACTACCGGTACCACCAGGTATAGAGAATGTAGCATAAACTGGTAGATCTCCAGCAGTATAACCAGAACCAGTATTTGTATACCAGACATTGGTTATCTTACCTGCAGCATTCATAATAGCAGCAGCAGTTGCAGTAGTACCAATTCCAGTCTTAGCAATAGAATCGGGAGCAGGGAATGTAACTGTTGGTGCAGTAGTAAATCCACTACCACTAGCAGTAACTGTTACAATACCTAGAGTGTTATCACTCAAGTAAGTTGTAGCAGCAACACCAGATCCAGTACCTTGATTAGTAAAGACAACACCTGGTTTAACTGTATATCCTGCGCCAGGATTAATTATATGGATTGCCTGTACAGACTTAAGTGCAGAATTAACGTTTGTATTACAGTATTGTATACCACCGATCATTTCTCCTACAGTGGCAATACCAGTAACCCCTCCTGCTGGCGCAGAGGACACTCCTACAGTTGGTATTCCAGCATACCCACCCCCACGATTACTAATCTTAAAGTAAGATATAGCACCAGAAGTTATAATTCCAGTATATGCAGCAGCAGTTACACCAGCACCTACTAAAGTAAGTGTCTGAGTTACTCCAAGAATTGTAGAAATACCATCTTCAGTACTTCCATCTCCAATATCATCTCCTACCAATTCATCATCAATAGCAGCGATACCAGTATCAATAACCTCATCCTCATAACGGAAGAGTTCACATCTTAACTGGTAAACATAAGTCTTTTGTAGTTGATAGAATGGCTTCTCGTGCTCAACATACTTAATCTCAAAGAGTCTATCTCCTAGAGGGAAATAGATTAAATCACCTTCTTTTGGTCTGGTGGTTAATTTTACATTTGCCTCATTCTTCATTAAAGGTTCTATATAAGTCTCCCACCTCTCTCTAGAAATAGTAAGAGTTACTTCATTAGTTCCTTCAATACCAAATTTTGACATCAAAACTGGATTTTCCGCGTATCCATCATAAGTATCAACATATGCTTCTAAAGGATATGCATCATCAAATTTAGATTGAATCACTTCCCTAATGACTGTATTCTCAGTCATATACTTTCTAGGAAGATAATGCACCTCAACACCATACATCCTCAACTGTTCGTTGATAAGACTCTGAACTAAATTCTGTTCGTTCTTAGCACCTTGCTGAAAGTATGGATTAAGTGCCATAATCTTAACCTATCATATCTAATGGAGGTAATTCATAAGTATTGGACATTTGCTCTCGAATAATTTCAAGATCCTTCATTCCATCATCATAAATTTGTCGTCCGTTTAATTCAATACCTCCTGGCAATTTAACTCCCTGGAATTTAAGTAAATTTTGTCCCCACTGTCTCTTCATAAGAGCAGTAGTATATCTCTTTAAGAATGAGTCATTCCAAACCCTTGTATAATCATTTGGATTTAATGCTCTAAAACAATCAATAACTATAAAATCACCTACACTAAGACTACCCCAATCAACATCTAGATATAATCTATCCATTCTTTGATTAAATCTTATTTGTTTTTCTGTAGTTAATAAGAACTGAATATCTGACAAATAAGTTTTAACCATTGCATAGGTTAAAATTTCTGTTGATCCCCAATAGTAAATGTCATTTAAGAATAACTGATACTTAACACTGAACATGTTATTAGTGGCAGTATTCAATCCATCAAAATGATATATTTTAGTTACACCAATAATTTCTGGTGGAATTTGTAGATAATTACTATTTTCCCAATATGAGAATGTTGTTGCTGTTCCTGCAATATTAGCTTCTGCAGTAGTAGTGACTATTCCTGCACTAGTATTTGCAGATGCTGCTGTAGATGCTCTTCCTCTATCAATATCATTTTGCGTTACCTCATACTTCATATACATCTGAGAAACACCATCAAAATGTCTCTCTTGGAAGTATTGGATAGAATCATCTATTAAATCATCACATTGCTCTTGGGCTAGATTAATTTCCAACACAGGAGCACCTAGTTGCCTCAAACAATATTCTTTAAATTCCGTCCTGCTTGTGGGTTGAGCCATTTACACAACTACTCTTTTAGATATTTAGGGAGCAGAAGAAATGCCCGCATATACTAGGACATTACCATTAGCAATACTGTATATAGTAGTCCCTGAACTCACTAATACATTATAAACATACCTTCCTTCTGATAAAGTTCTAGTTGCTGTGGATCCTAAAGATAAACTAAATTTACCATCATAAGCACTAGTGAACCCAACGTTAAAAGTCGCTAAGGCACCCATTGTTGCCCCTACAGCAACACTTTTTGCTAATTGGGCAGATCCACTCCATCCAGTAAAATTGTAGGCAGCATTGCCCGTATCTACAACAGTAAAGTCTGCTGAAAAATTAGATCCACCAAAAATAGTTAAATTCGCTGCATAAGGTACTCCAGCAGTAGGATCGAATGTAATCTTTTTAGTTGCCATGGACTAACTCTTTAAGTAGGGATTTGATTTCTCCAATTTCACCTTTTAAATTATCAAGATCTTGTTTCATACTATCAAGATCCTGTTCTTTCACTTTTTTAATTTTACGGGTAGCAACATACTTTTCATGGTCAAAAGAATTTATGTTAATAATAGAATTTGTTTTTGGATCTCTAGCTAGATCTCCGTGCCCTTCAACTTTATACATATCACGCTAATGCCATTACTCGTAATTTTTTAACACGAGGAACATAAACCTGACTTGTAGATGTCAATACAAGTTTGACTCTATAAGTTCTAAATGAAGGTAATTGATCTGCAGTAAACACATATTCAGTGTACTCTAAATCACTACTATTAAATCCTGTAGAATTAACTTTAGGAATAAACATATCTGATTGTCCGTCACTATTCTTCGCAGCAATAACTTGACCTCGACTATTCAAGTTATTAAATCCGGGGAATGGAGTAAAGATAGGAGTTCCACCTTCTGTATTTGATATTGAATAGAATGCTCTAATATCACTATTAACATTAATATGAGCATCTACAAAAATCTTAAGAGCACTTGCACTATTCTCAAGAATAACTTCTTTAGAAATATACTGACATGCAGTTGGATCTGTATCAATTTGATTTACTCTACTATCAGAAGCGTAATCAGTAATTACACTATTAACTCTATTAGAAGTAGCAATAACTGCTAATCTTTGAGCATCAATAACAGGACTTAATCGACTATCAGTAGTATTAAGGAACACTCTCAAATTCATAGATTTATTACCTGGAAGAGTTCCAAGTTTTAGATCTTCATTAATCTTAGATGCAATCAGTCTAGGAGTATGGAAGAAATTCGACGTGTTAGGTGTAACACTCTCAAATCCAGCATCCAACCAAGGAATCTCATTTCCATCAATACTCTGACTAGTAATAGTTCTAACTTCTCCACTTATTGAAGTACCACGAACAGATACATTCTGAACAATTGGAGTAAGAATCTCAAATGGCATATTTTGGGTTGCCCTTATCTTATATCCCCCAGAAGATTTGGTAGAATTTAGATAAAGACTTGGATACCCAGCAACTGTTCTAGTGGTTCCATCCTGACTCATATCCAACTTAATATGATAGGAATCAAATGTAATAGGAGATGTTACAGCAGCATCAGATAAAGTATGGATTTTATTAATCCTCTTCAAAGAAACTCCACCAAGTTCATACTTATAAATGGGAGTTCCAATAGGATAATTGGCAGGATTTGATCCTCTAGTTGTTATACCAATTGTATTACCAGAAACAGATTCATAAGAAATAATCTCTCCAGTACCATGCCCATTACCACCAATTTCAAGATATCCATAATTAGTAGTTCCTACACCAACACTCTCAAATATACCAAACTTAGATGCATCAGTTACAGATATTGAACCAGTAGTTGTACCAATATCTAAAGCAGTGGTTAATTTGGTTGGTTTAACATCAGATCGTGCATTATAAATCTGAACTAAATTATCACCGAAATACATTCCATGATTCTTATGATCTACCTTAATATGAAGACCATCAGTATCAACTGTAGTTGAACCTACTTGAACATCTCCACCATATCCTGCATTAAGATCTACAGTATTTCCAGAATTATTAGTATACTGTACAGTCTTAGCAGCACCAACACCAAAGTCTCCTTGAACACCATTTAAGATTAACTCACTGGTCATTCCAATAGAAACAATTGAGAGTCTAGCATCTCTACCAACAGAATTAACACCTAAAGTAGTAAATCCAACAACATCACCAGCTTGATATCCAGATCCTCCATTAGTAATAGTTGCCGCACTAATAGCACCATTAGTAACACTTACGGAACCAACTGCTCCTCTACCATTACCAGTAACTGTCACTAAGTTTACTCCAGCAACCGTACGAGATCCATCAGCAGGAGTGTATCCAATACCCGCATTAGCAACAGTAAGGTTAAGTGCTGATCCAGCAACTCCAACTAATCTACCAGTAGCATTATTTGCAGGTTGAGAAACTATCTGACCAATTTGAAGTCCTGTATCTGCAACAGTAGTGCCCAAACCAACTCTAACTGTTCTTGAAATTAAATTCAAGGAATCAGGCATTAACTTAGGAATTTGATTATTTCCTTGAGTTAATTGTGGGTTATAAAGTTCAACACTTCCAGACTCTTCAAAATCTGCTCTATAAAGAGTAAACTTAAGATCTTCCCATTGACTTGCTTCCCATGTAGAAGCATTCTGTGATTTGAAGAGAGAACCCAGATAAGGCTGGTTAGAAATGTAGGTTTGAGTTAATAGATCATTCTCACCAATTCTAGAGATATAGACACTATATTTGGTTGAGTTAGATGCTAAACAAATAGCATATTCTTGCCCACTTTCCAAATAAACAGGTGCCTTCATCTTAATAGTGGTAGCAACAGATCCATCACCTGATGTAACAATATCTCCAGGCTCTACTACTATTTCTGAGAATGGAATAACGTGTTGTGTTGGGAATCCATTCTTCATAGTTCTCAACTGGAATACCAATGGTATATCCATATCATCTTTAGACCTGAAGAATACATCACATTCAGTAATGAATATACCAGTTTCTTCATCAACTAAGAAGGACTGAGCAAGAGGGTCATACCATCCAATAATCCCATGTCTTTGAGTCTCACTTATTACTTCAGTTCCTACAACCTGAAGACCAGTTGTTCTACTAACCGCTCTTTCTTGGAATTCCTGTTTCCTTTCAATTCTAGCATTTCTAACAGAAACAATATTTTCTTGAACTGTTTCAAGAGTTCCTGCAGCAGTATATGATTCTTCTGCAATAGTACTAGCTACATCATGATCATTATTCTCGTCATTTACTAAAGTAAAGACTTTACTACCAGTTTCAAATCTAGGGAAATTAATATTATTTGGGTTAGGAATATAATAACTTCCTTTCAAATTAGCCGCTAAGTCGGAAATAAGTCTTAAATTACTAATAGATGCTTGTGCTCCACTAGATTCTCCAACTAAAGTCATTCCAGATTCTACCCATCCCCAATATTCCCCTTGAGCTTCATTAGAAAGAGAATATGTATCTACATTCAGAAGAGTAGAAGTAGATGAATATGATTCAGGTAAGATTTGACTATTATAAGGATTTTCTGGATATACCTTAGTAGGAAGGTCATAATCACCCTCTCTATGATTTGATTGAGCAACCCTAAAAGTTATTCTTGGAGAAGTATCAGTATTTTCTTCACCTAAACCAGTTCCTTGCGACCATCCAGTAACTTTTTCTCCTACTTGGAAAGTACCACTATTCATAGTAATTTCAAGTAATTTGGGAATGCAATACTTAGTAATATCTACTCCATCAAAGAATGCATACATTTTTGTAAGAGGTTTCATTCTCTTAGCATCAAATTCCACATTCCTTGCTCTCATGAAAGGAATAAGATCTCTACTTACAACTCTATCTCCAACAGAATGCTCATCAAAAGATTCTGTAATGGTTATTCTCTCACCAGTTCTGGACTCAACACCAGTATCAATTGTTTCCCGCATGTTTTGGCGAATCTGTCTATCAGTAAGAGTACCAAATTGATTTCTCCTTCCACCACCAGGTTGACCCATCCAACCTCTAAATCCAATATTTCTTTCCCATCTAGTAGTTGATGTTTCTATAACATCAGTTCCAGTCCAATTAGTCTGCCAAGAATTCCAAATAATAGGACCAAATCCTGTCTGAGGATCTACTGTACCTGCTTCAATAGCATCATTCATTACCTCATTATAATTACCTTCAGTCTGAATAACTTTTGCTTCCATTCTCACAGTATCAACCCACGTATCTGATGCAGGAGTTAATTCTAAAGTTCCTTGCCAGAAACTAATAAGGAATGGAGTTACACTCTCAGCACGTGTTGCAAAATGCTGCTTTAACCACTCTACAGAAGTATATGATAAAGTTAGAGTATCATTTTGTTTTGTAACATTATTTTCTAAAATAGTTGAGAATTGAAGATCAGCACTTGGATCTGGATTAGTTACCGGACCAAAAATTAGATCAACAGAATTAGTATAATGTAAAGGTCTTCCTTCATTAAACTTTCTATCAATACTATTATTAATTCCTATTTTATTATCTTGTGCGATAAAGGAAGAGAAATTATCTACAAAGAAACCAGACTTAAATCTGTTCAATCCATCTGCATCAGGAACGAACATATTTGCCGTACTGACTTCCATTAAAGAAAGAGTGGTATAATATTCAAGATTCTTGATTCTATCCTCAAGTCTCTTAATATCAACCATTCTAAATCTCTTATGCTCTAAAAATTCAATTCCAGCCTCATTAAGATTATACAAATAAGGTGGTAAAGTTATTCTTGCAACTTCCACTGCATCATCAACAGGACCTGGCCTATCAGGATCATCTGAAGGAGTTCCATATTTAACTTCAAATACACCATCCTTAGTTAAGAATATTCTATCAATTCTTCCCTGATAGTATGAAAAAGTAACTTTAATATCTTCATCAGATGCTAAAGGATTAGCAGCAGATTGACCAGAAGCATTAAATGTTCTTCCATAGAATTCTAATGGTGAACGAACATCAGCAGCAACTGTATAATCAGAAACTCTAGGTCTTATATCAATAATATCACTTTCAGAAATACCATCTACAGCTGCAATCTCAGTAGCATAATTAAAGGTATTATAAGATCCTACCGTAGTGATATCTCCATCATCTGTGGATTCGTAGTATCCATTAGAAAAATATATCTTAATTCTCTTTTCTGGTGCATCAGCATTTTCTTTTCTTATCAGAGATCCATAATTTAAGAAAGTACTCCTTTGACCATCATTAATCTTATAACTATCAGTAATATTAAAACTAGGAGAATCTAAAGTAACAATAGTTCCTTCTACAAGAGATTCTTGAGCTATTATAACTTCTCCTTCCTTGAAGGTAATATCATTCTGATGAATAAAGGAAATCTGAGTATCTGTTAATTTCTCAGCAACTATTGCAATAGCACCAGTTGTTTGTCCAATTATTTGTTCACCAATTACAAATTCTGAGGTAGTAGTAGTCGAACTAGTTAATGATCCCAGAGTCATCTTAGGTGCTGAAGGGTCACTATTATCTTGAGATGGTACAGTTGCCATCTCAAAAATACCATGAACCTTAATAACATCCGGAGAATTTAGAGAAATATTTTGATCTTCAACTCTAGTTCCATATGGATAATTCCCATAAGTTAATCCATTATTTAATGTAGCAGTTGTAATACCAGAACCTTCTAACTTAGATTTATCAACTAATACAGAATTAACCCTATTCTTTATTTTTGTCTTTGCTTTTGGTTTTACTTTTTTTAATGTAGTAATAAGTTGAGCATCAGTATCATTTGTCCCTAAATTCTGAATTTGGAGTCTAGTGGAACCTAAAGTAATTTCAACAGCATTAGATGTTAATGCCTCAGCAGTACCATCAGATCTCAACAACGCATATCTTTCTTCATCATATGGTAAGAAAGTTTCATTTTCACCAGCAACTACATATGCAGATAGTTGATTATTTACAATATTAACAAGTTGAGTTTTTCTTATTGTGATTGAAGCATCTGTTAAATTAACACTAGAAACATTATCCTTAGGAAGTCTAGTATAAAGAGTATTATCAGATGAACTATCTAATTTTGTAGTTAGGACTTTAAAGTCTGTTGCTTCGTATGATGCTGTTGGTAATTTACCATCAACTATTCCAGATACAGAAGTTATACCTGTAATGGTAATTTCACTTGAACCAACACTTACTACTCTACCATAAATCGGATCAGTCGATGTTGCAATATCAGTATAAGCAACTAAATCATTTTCTCTTACTACAGGATTTGCAGTTGGTCCTGGGAAGGTTTCACTTGCGGTTCTTACAGTACTAATATAATTGGATCCAGAACCATTACTAATAGTAACTATTCCAACATTAAATGCAGTAGATTGAATTACATCTGCAGTAAATGTATTAATTCCAATAACGCCATTATTTGTTCCATATAAAGATTTTACATCACCCATCTCATAGTTGGTAATTGCTATAGCGATTCTTCCATCAGGAATTCCATCAATTTCAAGAGATTCATTAAGAATAAAGTTTCCATTTGTTTCATAAACAGTTAATGCTGTTCCTGCTGTAACAGCATCCTTCAAGAAAGCTGTTGCTCCACTATTCCTTCCTTTGATGAAAGTAGGAACTGCTAAAGTACATGCAGTACTTACAGCAATTTCTGTTACTGTTTGTACATCATAAAGAGAGATTTCCCACTCATTTAGATTTCCATCAGATGTATTATATGATCCAGACTCTAATCTATAATCATATACTCTTGCAAGACCAACCTCTTTACCTGGTAATGAAGATGTTGTATATCCAACTCTTTGATCTCGTAGACTTACTACATAAGTATTTCCTATGCCAATAGTAGGTGAACCATCAACTCTGTTTATCTTTAAGGTAGGTCCTGTATTATATGCAAAGGTGAGATCCTGAATTGTAAATATGGATCGTGGTTTTTCTACATCTAAAAAGACAGGGCTTATTGTTTCAACTTCCCATCCTTTTACAAATGCTCTACCAGGAGAAACTTTATATAATGCTAACCCATCAGTTGGTGTAGATCCTCCAGGAGTAAATTGACCTTCCTGATATATACCTCTATTACCAACATTATCATTTAAAGAATTCTCAAGAGTAATATCAAAAGGATTTACGTAGTAATTTCCAGATTCTGCATAAGTTCTTCTTGCCAGAATCTCCATAAAGTTACTGGCATATGTTGTAGTAGCTGCACTTTGGGTTTGTAAAATACCCTCTTTTACTACTGCAAGTTCAACAAAATTATCATCATTAAAATCATCTAAAGGTTTTTTATATAATCTAGTCTCAATTCTTAGCCTATCCGCACCAGGTGCAGCATAATTATTAAATCCTTGAGAGTTATCATTTAAACTCTCATCCATATCAGCATTAACAAGAGTTTCATCAATATACAATCCAATTCTATAACTGGGAGTATTGGTATATTGATCTAAAATAAGAGTTTCTGTATCTACATTTACAAAATTTCCACGAATAAAGTATACTCCATTCTGGATTTGGAAGGCAGAACCAATTGATGATGCATTATTAGCAAGTGTTGTAGCAAATGCACTATCTGCTGCTATAGTAGTATTTCCTAATAATCCTGATGTAATGATTACATTAGAAGACAACTCCTCACCATCTGAAAAAGTTTGTGTGGAGTTATTCTGAGTATTAGAACTCAAATAATTTACATAAAGAGTAAGATTATTTCTTTCTGAATCCTGAGAATATAATATAGTATCTACAACTGCTGTTACTCCTGATGTTTTTCCTGTAATTTTGGTACCGATTAACTGATCCGCATATGCAGCTACAGGTACACCTTGAAAAGTATTATTTAATTGAACACAGTAAAATAATTGAGTATATCCAGTATTACCAGGAATTACTTTTGCACCTTCTTTGAAAAAATGCTTACCAAATTTCTCAATCTGGTTCTGCAGCATTGACTGAAGACCAGTTAGCTCTCTTGCCTGTACAGGATATCCAGGTTTAAATAATACCCTATGGAAATCATTATCAGGATCAAAATCGTCGAAATATGGTGAGACGTTAAGATTGGTTTGCTGCGGCATGATTTTTTAGAATTGCAAGATAACTTTGATATCTTCTTTTTGGTTCACTGATCTGGTAATAGATGGTCTATTATCAACATAGACTATAGATCCTGAATATTTTTTAACTTCAGGTAGAGCTACACCATTAGTAAACTCTTGGCCAAGGTAATATGTCCTATTATTTATTACGGTTGAGAGACCTGTAAAGGACGTATCAATTGCTAAATTAGAACCTGTGGATGGTACAATAGTCAAACTTCCTCCTGTACTAGGAGAAGCAGTAAATTCTGTTAGATCAAATCCCCATGTTGGATTTGTTTGTGCAGTTCCGACTGTATTAAATCCAGCCATGGTCTTATCTTGCCAATACTTTAAGACACCTGTTGTCTGATCATAATTTACTACTCTACCAACCGCTGATGTTCCAGTTGATATAGTTTGTTCAAAATAGGAATCTGCAGTAAAGGTAGCAGTACTATAACCAAGTCCTACTAATCTTAATGCATAAGTAGCACTAGCTTTATCAGCACTTAAAAGTGAAGATGAAGTAGATTTTGGATTTTCAACAACACCAACTCTTGCAATTTGATTTCCTGTTATAAAATCTGGATTTTCACTATCATTTTCAATTCTGGAATATAGAAGAACATTCATTGCTCCTAATTCCTTATAAATGTCATATCCATGTCCTCCAGGAGGAGATACAATAACATTAAAGGTTGGAATAGTAGTTCCTGTAGGAACCCCACCAGCAAGAAGGTCTAGATTTCCATAGGTGTAATTAGATCCCTGATTAGAAATAGTTACATTATCAACTTTAGAATCAGCATTAACAATAACAGTACATTCTGCACCAGACCCATCACCCTTTATTGGAACTCTAGTATAAGTTCTATTTCCAGTACCGATTCCAACTCCACGATTAGTAACAGTAACAATCTTAATAGAACCATCAACTGCATTATCCCTAACTGCAGCATTATCAGAACTAGTGGACCAACTAGAAGGAACTGGAATATAATCAGTGGATTCAAATTTTACAATATCTCCAGGTTTAATAGTATAGAGATATTTCCAAATATATCCATCACCACTACTACCAGCACTTCTTGGTTCTAAATCAGTAAATGTCGGTTCATCCAAAGATGGTCTGCCATTTGGGTTGTCTGGATCAGTTCCGTTTTGGAGACATTCGTAAACCCTATAATCACTATTAATTACAAAATAGGATGCAGAATATAGGTTAGTTGCACCTGAAATTTTAGCAGTATTAGACCTACTATAATCATCACGATACATGTCATATGTTGTACCAGATGACCATACTCTACGAGGAACAACCTGTCTAACATCATCTGCATTAATTTTCTTTAATGCAATCATATTATCCCAATAATCATTCTCCTGATTAAAATTATCTTTAGGAGAAGGAGGACTAGTATCCCAATCAGACTGGTAATCCGTAGGATTAGGAAGACCAATAAAAGAATAATATGCGTTAGCACTAGTACTTACACCAGCAACAAAGTTCTTCGCATTTAATATTCTTATCTGATCAGTTATAATTGCTGACATTTTTACAGGGATTTTTTATTTATTTATTAGGCTATGTAGTTCTTATACTTAAGAGGCTCAGTACGTATAACAAGCATTGATGTGGTAATCCCAGTCTGAGTATAAGCGGTGTATGAAGTTACACCAACTCTTCCTCCTAACTGAATTCTTCCCCAACTATATGAACCAAAGTAATCAGAAGTAGTAACTCCAGAGTATCCGTATTTAAATCCGTTTACTTTGACGTTAACTTGTCTAATATATGTAGACACTCCAGCAACATTCCTTTGCACTAATTGAGAACTCTTAACAACATAAACGTTATCAGCAAAGGAAGTACCAATACCAATGGTATTACCAGAAAGATCTTGTGAGTATACTGTAGTAGATCCTAAACCAACATTGGAATCAGTAACTCTAAAGTAATCAAACTTGGCCAAAGCGCTGACAGTAGCAGCAGAAGAAACATAAGTTGTATTTCTTAAATCAGAATCATCAGGAATATAAAGATCAAATATCAGTTCTTTACTACCACTAACTGTTGTAGTTCCAAATCCAACAATAATACCCGAATCACCAGCATAAGAAACAACAGTATTTTGTTCATCGACCGAGGTGGGTGGAGAAATTAGAACTTGTGGTGGAGTAGATGTTGTATATCCATATCCAGGATTAGTAATAGCAACACCAGTAATAGTTCCGGCAGCACCAATAGTTACAGTTCCAAAAGCAGTTGTAGTTGTACCAATACCAACACCACCTTGCATAGTACTTCCAAAACTAACAGTTGCTGTACTATAACCAACACCGCCATCAGAAATAACTACAGACGAGATGGTTCCCGCAGAAGAGACTACGGCAGTAGCAGCAGCACCTGATCTTTCTATCTGAGAAACAAAAGTAACTTTCTTCTGGAAATCAAGATTACTATCATTCTCATTTTGACTATCAAATTGTGGTCTTAGATTATCAACCCATACAGTAGTACTACCGATACCAACAGATTTAATGATATAAGTGCCTGGATAAATGTTTGGTTCATAAAGTTCTCTATCCTTACCTACAGGTAATTCATTGATTATCTTATCTTCAGTTTGTCTACACCATGCAACAGGTCTCAATAAAGATTCATCATTAGTATTACCTGGTCCAAAGTATGGATTAGTGCTAACAATATCTGTAGAATCTACATTACTGACAGTTCTTGTATCTTCTTGCCAATATGAAGGTTGTCCAAGAGAAGGATCATATCCAATAGTTAATTCATCACCCTTCTTAACTGTCTCAAGCACATTTCTAAATGCAACGTCAACACCACCAGTTCCCTTATAGAATACAACCTTAGAAGTATCACCTGGTTTAGGTGCTTCTGTAAAGTTAACTTGGCTACCTCCAGTAAATGTATATCCCTTACCAGGAACCTGAAGGATATCATTAATAAAGATTAAAATAACTGCTTGAACATCAACTTTAGAACCCTTACCAGCAATAATAGAAACAAGACTTCCACCACTCTTTAATTGGAATGCACGGGTATCAGAATCAAATTCTTTATCCCAATCATCCAAGAATTGAAGTTGTCCTACAGACCATCCTGTAAACTCATCATTAAACTTCTCATCAATAGTGAGTTGGAACTCCTTAAATGTTCCAGTAGTAAATGTAGGTATTCCAGTAGGTCCTCCAACTGGAAGAGTTAATATTTCCTTAACACCATAACCATATCCTTGATTAGAAATATTAAAGTCAATTACACTAGAACCTTGACTTACAACAACATCAACTCTTGCATTAGAACCAACTCCAGATACAGAATCACTACTATAATTTAATGGTATATCTGTATAAGAAAGTGGATCATCAAATACAACTCCCTTAATAGTTGAACCAGTAAAGCTAATCGGATTAATGGTACCGATTCCAGTAATATGACCATTTGCAATAATAGCAGTGGCAATTCCAGTCACGTAGGTTCCATCTACACCTTGAGTCTGAATTCCTACACTAACAGTCTGAACACCAATTCTATAACCAGAACCACTATTACCAATAGAAATTGCAGAAATTGACCCACCAGCACCAACTGTATAAGTAGCACCAGCAGCAACTAATGGTTGATAACCTAATCCCTCAGTAGAACCTACAGAGATGATAATACCACCTTTAGGGAAACTAGAGATACCAACATCACTAGAAATATCCTGTGCTGTTCCAGTAAAGCTAATGGAGGTAATACCAGCATTATCTTCTAAAGTATAATCTGCAGTATTTCCACGTGCCTGGAATACATCATTAATCAGAATGATTGCCTCTGAACTAATTCCAGTTACATTATTACCACTGGACTTAAGAG
>VTLG01000783.1_pt1 | contig 31906 bp, 36 predicted proteins | sample 4694571 | NCBI WGS metagenome assembly VTLG01 (sample SAMN12604809, study PRJNA352737) | marine metagenome | biome: ENVO:00000447; feature: ENVO:00000209|ENVO:00000569|ENVO:01000036; material: ENVO:00002151; isolation source: viral sequences binned using virsorter ...
TAAAACCATAATGGCAATAGATTATACAGGATACGCACAAGCATACGGAGGTAGCCAAGGAATTGGAGCAAACATACAAAGAGGTATGTCTGATTTAGCTGCCGCTATACCTACTAATGAAGAAAAGGCACAAGGTGCTTTCTCTCGATATTGGTCAGAAAGAGATATGGGAATGTCTCCTCAATTTCAACTAGGACAAAAAGGTTCTTTGTCATATTTAGGAGCAGTTGGCGATGCTAAACCTTTCGAAGTTAATTCTTTGACTGAAGAATGGAACAAGTATAGAACATATTTAGATAATAAAGGTATTAGAATGCGTCCTGATGAGTATACTCAATTTGCACAAGCTCATCAAATAAAATCAGAACAATGGGGACAAGATATAGCTAGCAAGTTTGAAAGAATGAGATTATCTGGCCTTAGTCAAAGTAAAATAAGGTCTGTTATATCTGAAAATCCTGAATTATTAAGAAATTTAGTTAAAATTTCTGCTATTAATCCTGCAGCATATGCATCTATATCAGATTATTTAAGTCCTGGGAAAGGGATACTTCCTGGATTATGGGGTAAAGGTGCAGAAATAGGAGGAGCTCTTATTCCAAAAGGATTTGAGGCTGCAAGTAGGGGTATAGGAGCTTTTGCTAAAGCTAAAGCAGGAGAAGGTTTAACTGATTTTCGTAAAGGATTTGCAAAAGGAGCAAGGCCATTAGGTGCATTAAAAGATTTTGGAAGAACTGGTGCAGAAAAACGAACTATGGATGCAGTTAGAGCTTTTGCAAAAGAAGGAAGACATGTTGGAAGAGGGCTTCAGGCTGGAGTATCTAAAAAAGGAACTAAAGCTATTTCAAGCTCTCAAAAAAACTTAAAGGAAGCTAAAGAAGCTTGGAAAAAGAAGAAGAAAACTGCTAGAGGATTTGCTTCCCAAAAGAAAGATTTTAAAGTTGGGAAGAAAACATATAAAGGTGGTAAACCTTTAAAAGCTGCTGTAGAAGCGGCTAAAAAAGCACATACTAAAGCTATAACTCCAGGACAAACTGAAAAACATGGTGTTAAAGTTATACAAAGATATATAAAAAGATATGGAATAGGTGGATTGATAAGTACATTAGCTAAAAAAATGGGTACAAGACAAGCTTTAAGTTTGGTTGGAAAAATGGGATTAAGTGCAGCTGGTAAAATGTCTGCAATAGGAGCTGGTGCAAGTCTAGCTATTGATGCATTGACTATTGCTCAAATTTCTAAGATACTATATGACGTAGTTGCAGAAGAATCAGGCGGCTTAAGAGCTCCTCAAAAAATGTTATTTGGTGGCGATGAACCATCTAGAGCATATGGAACGACATTCTAGGTGTGCTTAGACAACAACAACAACCCCTTGTAGAACAAGAGGGTCCTCAAGAACCACAATTTGCTCCTAAGTATGACAGAGAGCAAACTAGAAAATTAATATCAACATACGATAAGAACCCTGCGGCATATGCTCAATATTTAGAAGATATAAGAGCTCATGCTAATTATCATAACCTTCCTTTTTATGAAGGAGATTTCTCCATTATAGAAGCTCTAAAGCAAGCAGGTGGTGGCTTTATAGAAGGTTTTACTACACTTAAAGCAGCAGACCCTCCAGATAATGAGTACGAAGCTATATTTAGGAATATAGGTCATTTAGCAGGATTTGCTCCTGGTATTATGTCTGCTCCTTTAAAAGGATTAGCTACTCTCACTAAATCAAAAGCAATGGTAGATGCAGCTCGAATGGCTCAGGCATTAGGAGATAAATCTGTGCCTATGTTAGGAGCTAAATATCTTACAAAAGGAGCTAAAAAGATATTAAGGCCTGCATTAAAAGCAAGTAGTAAGTCTAGGTATCAAGCTATGGATACTGCTAGTAAATATTTATTAGGAGAACAAGCTAAGCATATAGCAGAAGGAGCTTTTCATTTAGGTTCTGCTAGTGCTATATCATCTGTTTGGGATGGTGTAGATACTATGATAGAAAGTTTCTTTGGTGGTGCTGTAGCAGGTGGTGTATTTAGAGGTATAGGTAATATTGTAGGACATGGTGATAACTATTTAATGAAAACTGGTAGCAAACAAGCAGAGAAATTTGTTAGAGGTTTATCAGGTTCCTTATTTATGGGTATCCCTGCTACTATGAGAGGTGCAACTACTCCAGAACAGATATATGAATACCTAATGGGAGCTTATTTCGGTGGTAAAGAAATGCCTTGGTTTATGGCTAAAGCTAGAAAAAATGTAGCTAAAATGGCTGAAATATCATCAGGTAAAGGTGAAAATGCTGTTAAAATGGCAATAGAAAGTGACCCTAGTTTATTACCAGGTTGGGAAAAGATGCCTGAACTTGTCAAGAAACATACTAAACAATTAGTTGAAAGTAATATGACTGGTACTATTGAAGAGAATATAGGTAAACAGCATATGCTTATAAAAGAACTTGGATTATTAGAACAAATCCCTGAAAAAGAAATTCAAAAAAAAGGTTATGATGCAGCTTACCCTAAATTATACGAAGTATTAAAAGAAGGAGTAACAGAATCTGGTCAAGTATTAGATAAAAGTGGATTTATGGGAGTGAGTGGAGCAGCTGGAGGAGCTGATACTTACTTTGCTCATTTATTAGGACAAGCAGGAAAACCTAGTCTTCACTATTTTGGAGTAGATAAACAAGCTGATTTTGCTAGAAGGCATAGAAAGGGAGTAGGCCATAAAGGTACTTTACCAGAAGGAACTAAGGTTTTAAAAAGTGTTCCTAGAGTTATGATTGAAAAAGAATTATTAAAGAATACTACAGAGGTAGAGAGAGCGGCTGTTAATTTAAAAAAGAATTATCCTACAAATGAGCAGACTAGAAATAATATGCTAAGAAATGCTGAAATAGTTAAAAAATCTTCTAAAATATATGCTATTGGAGAAATATTAGATAATAATATAACAAAGAAAAGTGAGAAAAAATGGGCCGCTGACAATCCTGGTTTGCATAATAGAGTAGTATCAGGTGGTACAGGTTGGACTGTTCAAATGGCTATTAATAAGATTAAACCTGTTTATGTCTTTGACCAAAGGCCTAATAAGAATAGTTGGTATTTCTATGACTACAAAGCTCCAGGAGGTGGTAGATTTGTCGCAATGAAAGGTACTCCTGATTTAGCTAAAAGGCCTGGATTAATAGGAACCCAAGGTATTACAGGGAAAGGAAAGAAGGCCGCTAAAGAATTAATAGCTAAAGCTTTTCCAGAAGATTTTCCAGGAGTTGCTCCTAGGACAAAGTCCCCTATAATTGGGGCAGTAGAAGAAAAGATATTAAAAACTCACCCAGAAACACAAAAGCAGCTTTCTCAAAAAGTAATAGAATTTACTGATATTAATAAAGAAATAATTGATAGACAAAAAATTATTAAAGAAGGTAAAATAGATAAATTGAGGAAAAAAGATTTAAAATCTCAAATAAAAAACCTAAAAAAAGACCGTAAAAAACTTGAAAATGATATGAAAGTATTATTACGGTATAGAGAAAATGAATATTGGGATGCTAAGCTTGACAGAATAGTAACAGAGCAAACTCTAGCTGTAGATACTGGTTCAGCTTTAGATAGGGTAGATATGAATTCACAGGGTTTTGTTGAAAAATATTTAAAACCTTTTTGGAAAGATAATACTAGTAGTGTTTATGAACGAGATGAAATGAAAGCACAGAGAGCTATTCAAATTCGACAATTTATTACTCAGTTTACAGATAAAGGTTCTAAAACAACTAGAATTGATGAATTAGTTAACGCTGTTGAGAATGAATTTGACCCTATTTCTCTTCCTAGAGAAGCTATAGGTAGACTTAAACAACTACTTAGAAAAAATAACCAAGGAGAACTTGTTAGATATGTGCAAACTATGGGTAATAGAATTAGAATATCTCATAAAGACCATCCTAAGTCTTATGCTGGTAAATCAAAAGAAGTTGTACAACCTTTTACTATATTAGACGAAGTTTATAAAGCATCTAGCACAACTGTTAAGGTAGATAAAATTAAAGCTGATAAAATTAATAAAGCAATTACTAAAAAATTCGAAAAATATGTCAGAGAACCTAATTGGTCTCCTAATGCTGGTAAGGATATTATAAGAAAAGGGGACTTCTTTATTGATAGAAACCCTAAAAGTCCAACTTATTTACAAGATTTGTATATACCTGAACATGCTAAAAGAGATTTTGCAGGAGCTGGTAAACTACATAAAGGTAAAGAATTCTATTATAATGAAACTGCTGATAGATTTGAAATTAGAGGCAAAAAGAAAGCAGATGATGCAGTTATAATATGGGATGAGGTTACATCTATTGAAGATAAATCTTATAATGATATTCCTCTTAATAAATATTATGGACATTTATTAAAAAATAATTATTATAATGAAAAAACAGCTAATAAAAAGTTTAATGAGAAGATAGCGCAAATGATGGATTGGATGTATAAAGAACAAGATATGGTTCCTTTTGGAGGGATAGGAGATAAAGGAAGAATTGTATTTGTCAAGGAACATCCTAATTCTGCAGCAAAGAGTAAAGCACAAGTTAACAATATGATTACTAAAGCTTTAAGTATTATTAAAAAGCATAAGATACGTGATGAAAAAGGTAAAGAAATTTCAATAGATACAAAAGTAAATGATAAATATAATAAATCGAAAAAAAGATATATCAGAAAATATGGCAAAGATAAAGCAAGTCAATTTGAAAGAGCTTACTTGTCTAATATTTTATTTGACATGGAAATGAATGGATATTTAACTGATACTATGTCAAACTTTTCTAAAAACTTTAAATTATCATTAGGCAAACATCCTAAGGACTTTATTCCAAGTGCTGTAGCTTTTAATAAGAGAGCTCAAATATGGCTTAATCCATTCTTTTCTGGGGATAGGTCCTTTTATAAAGGTAAAGGATTAGGCATGACTCAAAGAGGTAATTTATCTTATGCTTTAATTGGAGACCCCAAAGAAACTAAAACAAAAACAATATTAGAGGCATTAAATATTGAATTACCAGAGCATGTTGATGGAGCTATATTAGTAAGACCGGATGTTCTTGATATCATACTGCAAGATGCTGGTTTACCTGCTGGTGGACAAAATAAGTCATTTATTGTTTCAAAAGGAGAGGTTGATAAAAATAAAAATCCATTAGGTACTTTATTAGGTAAATATATGATGCATGATATTGGACCTATTGCAGAAGCTCAAATGAAGAAGCAAGGTATTCATATGATGATAATGACTTCCTCTGCTAAGCAAATAGGAAATAGATTAGCTTCTGATTATCATGTTAGTAATAAAGGTAAATTAACTTTTGATAGAGGAACAAAAACATATGAACTTAATCCTGAACATATTATGTTTTCTCCTTCAACTTTTGGTAAAAAGGAAATGCTCGAGCCTCAAAAATTAGTTAAACAATTATTTACAAATTTTCAACAGTATGGAGATAAAACTATTAAGCCTGAAGTTATACAAGATTTATTTGATAGTGTTATAGGAGAAAAAGTAAGAGGCACAGAAGAAGGTAATAAAATTCTTCAAAGCTATTTGAGAGATTTTAAATCGGATAAATTAGATACTGTTTTTAGAAATATAGATAAAATTGGCATTGATGAATTGATTAAAGCAAGTAAAGTTCCAGGAGCTGAAGCATTTAGTAGTAAGCTTTTTAAAAGAATGCTTACAAAAAATATAGAAAATGTAGAACAAATGGTTAGAGAAGGTGAAATGACTGCGGAAGAAGGTCTCGCTGCAAGAGATGAAATGATAGATTTTAAAACTTCTACTGATAGAATATTGAATATAGGAGCTGACATGATAGAAGCTAGAACTGACAAGCTTACAGGTTTTCCAGTATTTTATCATAAATTTGTTAAAGATTATAGAAATATAGTTATGCATAATTGGGTTAGAAACGCAGTAACTACTCCTACAATTAAGAACTCTAGTATAGCTTTTATGAGACCTTTTGATAAGTTTTTACAAGCTGACCCTAAATATAAAGAATTGAAGACAAAGGATGATATATTCTTCCTTGACAAAGCTTATGAAGATTTAGAGATTAATTTAGCACATACAATAAACAATAAAGAAAAGATTAGTCTTTTAGAGTTATGGGATACTTATCAAAATAAAAAATTGACTCCTAAAATGAAAGAATATATTGAAGATGTATTTGAAGCTGTTGCTCTTCGTGTGCCTATGGACTCTATGTCAGGAGCTCAAAAACTTAAATTTAGAGGATTTACAGATAGAGAAGGTCATGGAATATTACTTCATTCAAGAACTATGAGAGCATTAGGTGGAGCTGATTTAGATGGTGATGAAGCTTTTATTTATTTCGGAGGAAGAACAGAGTCTGGATTAGGACAAGGTATGAAGAAGTCTTGGAAAGATGCTATACATGCTCAGAAAGAAGAATACTATACAGGTGGTGTTGAACTTCCTAAAATAAAGGTAGCATATGATTCTAACATTAAATCTGCTGTTTCAGATAGATTTGTCTCTGCTCAATCTGATTTTACAAATAATATTATAAAAATAGACCCTAATAAATTAATATTAGATTTCAAAAACAAGGTATGGACAAAGCCTAAAGTTATAGGAGTTAAACCATTGCCTGAAGATGCTTTTAAAACTCAACAAGAATGGGAGTCATTTGTAATAAGACATGAAAGAGCACACTTTCTTCCAGAAAATAAAGCTATAAAAAATTTAGCAAAAAGAGAAAATCATGCTAATGATATAGCTTTGAAAAAGGGGAGAGATATTAGTCATAATAAAAAATCTCCTATAAATAGACCTGATGATAAATATAAAGGAAAATTTAATACATTTGCAGATTTATTTACTAAAGGTGGAGAATTACCTAAGGATTTAAAGGCAAGTAAAACACTTTTCTATTCTCCAGAAGCTAGACTTTCATCTTCTCGTGAAGCATATGAAGGAAGGGAGATGCTTTCACTTGCTGCTAGTAGTAGTCAAGTAATGAAATCTACTTATAATCTAATTAGAGATTCAAAAGAAAAAATTGATAGTTTTGAAGCAACTCGTTGGGACAAATACAATCAAAAAGCAGTTCCTGTACGTGTAGTAATAGAACCTAGAACAGGAAAGGAATGGAGGAGATATCAAAGAGAGCTTATAAGAGCTCAAATAGCATTTGGTGCAGACCCATTGGATGAAGGTGGAATTAAAAGTGCTGATTTTTTCTTTAAAGAACTTCATGATGCACATTTTAAAACTAGTATTCTAGAGAAAGTTGGGAAAAAATGGAAGAAAAACCCTTTTCTTACATTAAATGCTTTAAAAGCACATCAATTAAAAGATGGGATGTATGGCATAGTAGATAGTATGAATAAAGCTAATTTCGGTAAGAATTGGATGAAAAATAGGAATTGGACTTTTCAAGAAAGACAGAAAATGAATGAAGGTTTATTAAATTATGAAGACCCTGTAAATGTAATATTGCCTAAAATGGCAGAGACAATGCGTGGAATAGATTATTCAGACCATATTTATAAACGTATAAATATAGATAAACTAACTAAGACTTATGCTAAGATGGAAGAATATGTTAAAGATTTAGATTGGCTTCAAGGTCCTATGCAAAGAAGTTCTTTTAGAGTAAAACATAATGATGAAATTGAAGTTATCACTCGCAATTATGGTACGAAAGAAAAACCTATATATTTATTTGAAAAGAATGTAATAGAAGCACTTGCTAATGATAAGACGCAAGGTTCTATAACTAGATTTATGAATGCAATAAAAGGTACTACTTGGGCAAAACGATTACAACGAAAAGAAGAAAAGGCTAAACTTTGGAATTCTGAATATAAAGAAAAAATATTAAGAGAAGTTGTTGCAGATGCTGAAAATTATCTATTACAAGATATGATTAATATGGCTTCTGTTATAAATACAAAGAATATAGTTCAAAAGCACAATATTAGTCCAAATCGTATTTCTGATATACATAAACAATCTGAAGTTATTAAAGATATGAGCTTTATGAATATGAAAAATAGAATGAATTTAAAACTTGAAGATGAAATCTCTAAGGGTTCCAAAATGACTGAAGCTTTGCAAAAGCAATATGATGAGTGGGTTAAGCTTATATATGGAGCTACTAAAAGTAAAATACCTCTTCCTGAAGTTAGAAAGAGGTTGGGAGAAAAAGTTAGTGCTATTAGCGACCAAATAGAAATTGACAAACAAATTAAAGATTACAAAAGTAAATTGTCAAAAGGAGAAAAGGAATTGTTTGATAACTTTTTAATTGGTAGTCTTAATAGAGGAAACTTTACAAAAGTAGAAAAAGTTTTTAATATGCTTGAAAAGACAATGAGAAAAAAAGATGATGCTGTATGGGATTTATTTAGAAAACTTAGAAGAGATGCTAGTAAAACTCATTTAACTAGAGTTGGCTTTGACTCTAAATCAGTAGATAATTCATCTATTAGACAACATTTGAAAACAATAAATAATTTATGGGGAGAGTCTTGGGAAAGACCTTTAAATAGTGAGGAAGTAATTAAAAAAACTACTGATGCTTTCAATACCAAGGAAGTTACTATGGCAGATGGTACAAAAGAAGCAGGTTATTATGGTACTAAATACCAAAGAGACCACATTGTAGAGGAAGGTTTGACAAATAAAGGATTTGCAGGTATTAGAAAAGGTAAAACTGAGCTATCTAGAGAAGATAAAGATATGATTGTTGAGCTATCTGGATATTTAAAAGAAAATAACGAGTATGTAACTAGGGATTTAAATGGAATGTTACTAGGTATTACTGAAAAATTATATGATAGACCAAAAGATTTTAATACTTTTAATAAACAGGATTTTAAAAATGTACTTAATTATTTTAGAGATATAAAAGCAGGTACTTTTATGCAACGATTAATGAAAGACAAGTCTCCTGAAATTAAAGCTAGATATTATCATATGTTTCCAGAGAGTATAGATAGAGAATTAATGAGATATGATATAGAATGGCTCGAGAAAAAAGGATTGGTAACAACCAAAGAAGGTAAAGTTGAAGAGAGAACTATAAGACAACCTACTCAATTTATTAATATACTTATGGAGCAAATTAATAAAACTGGTGGATTAGCTGTATCTAAATCAGAACAAATGGTAACAGAAAATAAAAATGATTTCTTATTTTTAGAGGAAATAGATGTTGGCTCTAAAATGTTCGATTATGCTGTTTTAAGCAGAGAGATGGGAATGCATAAACATATTGATAAATCTGATAAACCAGATGCTATCAAACTAATGGAAAAAAAGTCTTACTCTGATATGTTAAAACAAGCAAAAAAGAATTTAGATTGGGATAATGTTGCAAATAAAGAATATGTAGTTACAAATGATAAAGGTGAAAGAGTAACTTTAACTGGAAAACAAATTGTTGATGGAAGTGATGTTAATAATTTTACAGGTATTAAAAAAAGAATTAATGTTAAAATGGAAAAATTATATAAATCTATTGCAGGTGATAGAGAATGGATGGTCAAACAAGGCTATATATCTTCTCAAGAATATACAGATAAACAACTTAAAGTTGATTGGAGGAAATTTGTGGCAGATGTTAAGACACTATTTAGAACAGGCACTGAAGATGATATGTCTAATTTAATGGAAAATGTAGGAATAGATGGAATGAGACATATTGCTAAGCAAATGATAATAGATTTATCTCCTGCAGATAAAAAAGCTGATATTGCAAAATGGCCTATTTTTAATACTGGTAAAATTGATTTTAATACTTATTGGCCTCATATGTTTTTCAGTAAAACATCTGCAGAGAAATCTATGAAAAATGCCATTAAAAGAATAAATGAAGACCCTCTTATGACACAAACAGAAAAAGATAATGAGATACAAAAAATAACTTTTAGACATAAGTCTTTAACTGGAGATTGGGAATTCCAAGATATGCAATTATGGGATAGAGTAGAAAGGATGTCAGTTGAAGATACTTTGACTGAAATTGCTAAGGCTAAAAAGCAAAAATTAGACAAGATAGACTGGCAATATAACAATCAAAGAATAGGGTCTATGAACTCTAGAACCTCACATATTCCAGGTTGGTCTACAGATATATCTGTTATGGATGCATATTCAAGAAATCTAAGTAATACATTTTTTAAACATTTACAACAAATATTAGCAAGAGAAACTATTAATACAGCATATAATGGCAAAAGTGGTGGTTATGAAGGAATGAGAAAGAAATTTGGAAAATTTAAGGATGGTCAAAAACTTGCTTTAAGGTGGAAGAGGTTTCTAGATATGTATGTTCAAGGTGCAATAGGTAATCCAGAGGTTATTCCAGATGATTTATATAAAGATGCAGGAATGAAAATAAAAGGTACACCTTATGCATGGTGGGCAGATAATAGAGTAAGAGATAGAGTAAACTCTATTGCAAAGCAATTAGGAGTTAACAAGAAGGATTTGCCTGAAGAATTAAAAAAGTTTGGTTATAACGATATAAGAGATTGGAGTAACATGGAAGCTAAATGGGAATTAGCCTCTTTATTAGCTCACCCTAAATCATCTGTTACTAATATATTTGGAGGTAGTATACATACTATTGAAAATGTAGGTTTTGGTGCGTTTTTAAAAGGCAGAAGTATTAAATTTTTAAAGAGAATAAATCCAGAATGGAACACATTAAAAGATGTTGAGAAATGGGTAATTGAAAAAGGAGTATTGCCTAGTTTCTTAGTGCATGAATTAGGTCTTAATTCTCAATTTAAAGGAAAAAATGTTGAAAAGATAGTTGAAGATTTAACAAAAGCATTGGTTGGTAAGGATAAAATTGATAGGAAATCAATAAGAGAAATAGCACAGAAAAATGCTTTAACCGAATCAGCTGTTGACTTTGCTTCTAAATTTATGAGTGTCCCAGAAAGAATGCTAAGAAGAGATGCTTTTATGGCTCACTATGTAAGAGCTTGGCAAAGGTTTGGAGGTGCTATAAAAGACCCAAATCATCCATTCTTAATAGAGATGGCTAAAAAAGGAGTAAAAGCTACACAATTCCTATATGACGCCCCTAATAGGCCCATGTTCGCACGTTCTGCCCTAGGTAAGGTAATGACTAGGTTTCAGCTATTTGCGTGGAATTCGGTACGTTTAAGGAACGAAATACTAAGACAAGCAAAAATACAAGGTTTTACACATGGAGAAGCAAAAGATAGATTTGTTAGGATGATGCAAATAGATTTGTTTGTTTTAGCTTTAGGAAATATGTTTATGTATAGTTTGTTTGACAATGCTTTACCTCCGCCATGGAATTGGTTCCAAGATACTGCTGATTGGTTATTTGGAGATGAGAAAGAAAGGGATAAAGCTTTCTATGGAGCTTTACCTAGAGCTATTGCTCCACTTCAAATAGGTATGCCTCCAATTACTAGAGGAGCTATATCAGGTTTACAGCAATGGATAAGAGACGATTATAGTAAATTTACAGATTATCAAATATGGACTATGTTTCCTTTTGGTAGAATGGGTAGAGATATATTTCATCCTCAACAAGGATTAGTTAATAATCCTTCTAGATTTATGGAGAAAACAACTGGATTACCTATACATGATATTAGTAGACAAAGAAGAGAAGCTAAGGAGGACAAAGAGGCAGGTAAAACTTATTCTCCTCCAAAACCAGGAGTTAAATTCTAATGATACCTAGAATTTTTTGGAAATTATTAATAAAAGAAGTAAATAAAGGAGCAATGACTAGAGCTCAGGCACTTAAAATAGCGAAAAAGATGGATGCTATTGGGGTAAAAGCGCTTGATGAGCCTGGAATTTTAGGAAAAGTTGGCAAAAAAGTTGGCAGAAAAGCTTCTAATGTAGTTGGGAGATTATCCACTAAAACTAAAACTTTAAGTCCTGATGTAAATTTAAGGAACCAACAATTTTTCTATAATCCACATGAAAATAAAGCAGGACAAGTTCTTTTTACAGATTTTAAAAAGACACCAATGATTGATATAGATGTAGCTAAAGGAGGAATGCATTTTCCAGGAAACGTAACACACGCTGATAGAAAAACAGCTCTTGAAGGTTTATTTAGATATTTAGGAAGTCCTGGAGGGCAAGACGACGTATTTAGAGTTTATAAAACAAAAGGTGGAATTAGGTTGTTTGATGTAGGAAGAAGAATGTCGCCACACGATTACTATACATCTACATATATACCTAAAGGAAATCTTGCTAAGAGATTGGGAGGAGATAAAGATTATGAGAAATACAATCTAAGTAGAAAGATGTTTGGTTCTAGAATTAGCTCTAAACCCGGAAGAACTAATGATACTATTGATTTTATGGGCACTCATGGAGGAGGCCAACCTATTCAGCTAAATGTTGATGAAGTTAAAATGTTTCATGATGATTTAATTAAAAAAATTGTTAAATCTTCTTCAAAAGAAGAAATTAGCCTCGGTGGTTTATTTGACCTAATAGGAACTATTTAACCATTTTTAATAATATCTTCTAAAACACCAAAAGGTTCAAACGTATAGCCCATACATTCTGTATGAAAAACAATACCTTCATCTTCATAGAACGTTCCTTCATTATCCACGAAACCTCTTGATGCTTTATAGACAGGAGCTGATACTCCTATTATTTTTTTACATTTTTGACAAGTAGTCATTTGTTAATCTCTCTTATAAATTTTGCATTTCTGCTCTCATTTTTGTCTTCATCTATCATTCCCCATAAGAGACAAAGATAAACTATAATATCTGTAATTCGACCTCTAACGTCTTCTCTTTGACTTATATGTCCATCAACATAAGAGCATATTCCATCTACATGCTTTAATAGATAAGTTAATAAAACTTGCTCCCTAGTTAATTTAAGGTTTTCTGCAATTCTTTCAAAGTTCGCAAATGCATTATTTTGCTTTCTTGCGTACTCTTTTTGACCCGCTGCTCTTACTGTCTGTATCTCCTTGAAGATTTGGTTTATCAGCTTTTCCATTTGTTTTTGAGTCATTTTCCTTCTCCTTTCTAGGTTTGAATTTCGCCTCTATGTACGAATTAAATTTCTTTATATCTCCCTTCATCTCTATATAAAGCCCTAATACGTTATCTAGTTCTTTCATTAGTTCGCCACATCTATTTACTTTGGCATTTATTTCTATAATTGCACTTGCCATTTCTCTATTTGTAGGTTTTCTCTTTACTTTATTTTTCATTATTTCTCCTTTTACACACTAACTGTGCATTACCAGCTATTCTCAGCCAGTAATTGCACAGTTCTTTGCGTTCTTTTTTTTGAATTTAAGATTTTCTTTTTTTAATTTAGCAGTATAAGCTTCCATAGCTTTATCTGCATCTTTTTTATATTTGGTTACAACATCTCTACTAAATCTAGGGAAAGTTGTATCTGTTCTAACAACTTTAATTGTGTCTATTTTATTGTCAAAGTAAAACTTTATGCCTTCTAATAGTTTTACCGCTGTTATTGTATCTTTTCCTACTATATCTTCTATTAGTTTGGATATTGCTTCGTAGTCGTCTCTCGACATAGCTCTAACTCCTTTCTTAAAAAATCGTTCTCTTCTCTCGCTTTGTCTAGCTCTATTTGTAAATGTCTTATTTTATCATAGTCTGTTTTCGAGTTCATCTTTTTCACCTCCTATATCTTTTAAAATTAATTCATGATAGTTTTTATTTAATACTCCCTGTTTTCCATTAGTTCTATAGACAGGAAATAATCCCTTATCCTCTGAAATAAATAAGGGATTATCGCACACCCATCTAGTTTCACTAACTTTGGTTAACAAGGAAACATATTTTTTATTGCGTTTAAATTCCATTAGTCAAGTCCTCCAATGGTACTAAGGCTATTTCGCTTGTTTTATCGTCTCCACCCATAACCATTCTACCTTTACCTTTAACAACTGATTTCTTGACTATTTTCTTTAATTTTTCAACTGGAAACATTAGTATTCCTTCAATATCGCTATCTATTGTAAGTACCTGTGCCCACCAATCTGCTTTTGTAGTATTTAAACCACTTAATTTACCTCTAGATGCTAATTCAATAGCTACATTTCCAGTTTTCTTCCACATATCTCTTTCTGTTTTTACTTCAACTTTACCTACTGATAATATCTTTGCTAAACTTTTTTCAAACTTTTGTCCAAATTCTAAGTCAACGTCAAACTTATTATCTTTATTATATTTTAGAGCTTGATATTCTCTTAATCTTTCTTCCACATTTTCTCCTTTCATTTCTACCATAATGGATTATCCTTTATAGCTTGTTGTCTTTTCTTTTGATGTTCTTCAGTTGTCATAGAACCTTTTTTCCTTGTTCCTTTTAAATGGAGTTTCTTTGTCCCCATTTTTGCAAAATTAACTCTTTTCATTTTTTCCTCCTAAATTTTAAGGGGAAACTAACAGATGTCATTGCAGGTATCCGACTACCATTATAACTAATCAGTTGTGTAACTTTTCATTTCCGCGTTTCCCCTTTGCGTTGACTAAAAATCTCTACTTGAAAGTTTTCTTAAAACATATTTTTTAATTTCAAAATCTTGTCTATTCAGCCATCTTAATATTTTTCTAAAATGTGTGTCATTTAATGGCCCTTTCCTAGTATTACATCTTCTACATATCATTTGTAAGTTATTAGGAGTTGAACTACCACCCAGAGACAAAGGTATAATATGGTCGCATACCATATTATTAATAAGTAATATAGAAGAGCAATAATTACATTTTTTCCCATAAGATTTATGTAATAGCTCTCTAACCTCTGTAAGTGATATTTCAAATTGTACTTCATATTCTTTGCTCCTTCTTTTTAACGTAGACCTCAATGTAGATGATTTTTTCATTAATCTGTGAAACGTCTTTTTAGCAAAATTTCCATGAAACTTACGTAATCTTTTACTAAACTTCTTTTCCCAGATAGTAATCCTATTAGGGGACTTACGTCCCCTTTTAGGCTTATATCTCTTTTTTATCTCTTTCATTATGAATGTGCCTTTATTTTTGCATCTATCGATATATTTTCTATATAATTTATTATAAACTTAAAATCATATTTCCATATACCAATAAATATTCCATATGCTTGGATTTTCTTACTAAACACTACTCCAATTCTTATGTGTCTAAATATTTCAATCCACCATACATTATCCAGCAAGCAAATACGTAATAACCAACCCATTACAACCTCCTTAATCTAAATGATGGAGTCCATTCAACTTCTGTATCAAATAGCTCTCCATCTGTGTTTTTAAATAACTTCACTGCTCTAGTCTTTGAATTAGACTGACCATTCAATCCAATTACTTTCCTAGACGCATTCTCTATTGCTCCACTACCTTTACCAGCATAGAGGTCTAACACTTCATTTCTGCTATATTCTCTGCTTACTTGCGATATTTGGATTACTATCATATCATTATTTACAGCCATATTTGATAATCCATGTGATATATATTTAATTTTTTCGTATTCTCCTCTATAACTAACAGGAGTATCTACTAAATCTATATAATCAACTATCAATAAAGCTGGTTGTAATTCTCTTACTTTATCGGCTATTTTATCCAATGTAGGAGAAATTGTTTGTACAAGTACATGTTCCAGCTTATCTTTATTTTGCTCGTATAAATTATCGTAATCCTTATTAACCTCTTCTTTTTCACGTCCTGATACTATTTGTAGATGTCTTCTATGCATATACCAAGAAGATAACTCTAAACTCAGAAATAGTGTTGGTATTTGCCAATCTATTTGAATTTTATCATTAACGAAATCAACTCCTAATGCTAGGTTTTGTGCAAATGTAGTTTTGTTTGACCCTGTTGGTCCAAATATAGTCACTAGTTCGCCTGGAAATATTGTAGACTCTTTTTCCAAACCTAGTGCTCTACCTAAATTAATAGTTTTGCCACTAAAATCAGTTGTTAATCTCTCATGTAATTCTCCTTGCATTTCATCTGAAGATTTAATATCTATTAAATAGTCTTTCTTATTAAAATATAGACATTGAGTTTTGCAATGTTCCATCATAATAACATCATGGCATCCATATTTATAATTCCTATTATAAACATTTTCTACCATTTCCATAATCTGATTTTCATTCATACTTTTATTGTTCCAATGAAGCATACAAACTTTGGCATAATGACTAGGAATACCATGTCTTTTAAAATGACTTATTATTCTCATTGCTGTTACATGTCTATTGCCCTGTTTTGCTCCCTGTCTTAACATAGACTGAACACAAGGCACTATTTTATTTGGTTCTGATATTTTATTAAATACTTGAACATCAGGTACTTCTTTAATTATAGTATGTTCTAACTCTCCTTCGCCTTCTAATGGATGATATTTAAAATCAATACGATTACTTTTTGCTAATTCAACAATATCTTCAACATCTTTATTCATTACTTCATTTCTTGTCAAAGGAATTTTATATAGTCCCGTTTTCTGATTAGTAGTATGTTGCACCCTATAAATTCCAGTTCTCATGTATATACTAGAATCTAAATGGGGAATTAACGTTTTCAATGTTTGTTTGACTATATAAGGTAAATCTATCCCAGGTTTAAAATTGAATAAATTTGCTGATAATATGAGGTGATATCCAGAGCCAGAAAAATAAGATTGAAAGCTCCCACAATCAATATCCGAATCTTCTAGCTCTAGGATAGTTCCTCTCAAAATATCTAGAGTTTTCTCATCAGTATTATCTCCTTTATCTATATCTATAGGTATTTTATCTATATATCTAATGCCAAAGTAATTCCTTAAACTACCATTTTTATTGACATATTCAACAGCTTCTTCATCATAAAGATATACTGAACGATATAAAGGTTCTTTACCTATATAATTAACGAGATTTTCAGAAGGAATTAATATTCCTCTGTTTACTGGTGTTCCTCTAGCTATTTCTATATAGTTCATAAATTAGCTAAAGCACTTCCTGACATTTCTGCCTTATCTGAAACTTCATCTGTAACTTCTTTAAGATAACCTTTTGATTTCATCCAATCAACATCACTCTGTAATTTAGCTTTGTTTTCTTCTGCGTTTTTATAAACTTTAGTAAAACATCTTGTATAAGCTCTACCACCTGCTTTCTTAGGTTGTTCTTTATAAAAGTATCCTAAGAAATCCATATTTGGCTCATAGTTTGAGTTAGGTTTAAGAAAGTTATCATTAAGATATTTAGCTATATCTTTTATTTCTTCTCCTTCTGCATCTTCCCAGCCACCTTGAACGTTAATTCCTGCTCCACATCCTATTTGGTCAAAGAAATGATACATTCTTTTAAGAACACTTCCACCTGTTACTTTCCCATTTTCTCTATCTAATGAGCCTTTGATTTGTAATGTTCTATCGTAATCGCTACCTTTTTGCTTTACTATTACTTCAATAAATATATCAGCCCAATCAAAATCTGCTGATTTATCTTTAAATTCTAGTATTCCAAATTCACAAATACCATGATAATTAGAAAAGCTTCCACTTGTTTCTGGTTTAAATATTGCCATTATTTGTCTCCTTTATAGATTAAGTTCCATTTTAATTCAATATCCTTACCTTTAAGGTGAGGACTTCTACTTCCAGCTTCTAATGCTTCATTACTTTTAAAAGTAACCATTAGTTTCTTTTTATCTTCATCTCTGTAGACATAACCTATAGCATCGCAATCGGCCATTAGCATATTCTTTAACTTTCCTGTTAAATCTAAGCTTTCTGGCTCAACTATAGCTTTACTATCTACAATCGCTCTCGCCCATTTCCTATGTCCAATAATTATTACATGAGGAAATATCTCTTTTAAAAAATGCACTGTATTGAGCACTTTTTCTCTTACCATACCAAAACCCTTACCAAAGGCTAAATCTTGGACAGAGGATACATTTTCTTCTTCACATACTGCTTTCTCTGCCCATGTTGCTACTTTGTCTATTGTATCAATAGCTACATACTTATATTCATGTCCTTCTTTGGCTTGTTTAAGTAATTCTATTAATTCAGCTCTATTACCAACTGATTCAATATACCCTTCAATCATATTAGCTCCATTTTCTGTATCAATTATTAAACAATCTTTTAATTGACTTAAAGCAGTAGTTTTACCTACTTTTGGAGCTCCATACAATAGCATAGTCTTAGGATTTTGACTTACGACTTTTCTTTTTGCTTTTTTTAACATCTGTTATTCTCCTTTTCTTAGATGGTTTCTTATATAAGTTTCTAATAAACTCAGACATTCTTTCCATTTGTATTCTCCTATTTAGTTTGAATGAGCTGGCTCAAATATGTAAATTTAAACCAGCCCATTATGTTACAACACTCAAACTATTTAAACAAGGTATTTTTTTCTATTTGTGATGTGGGGAAATTAAATGACAAAGCGACTTCGTAAGGTTGCTTAGTTAGCACTTTACGAACGGTATTTGCTATAAAACTTCCAGCCATATTAGAACAATAACTTGTAGCTTTCATGTTGCATGGTTCAGAGCTTCCATCTTCATCGGAATACCATGTTTTTTTGTAACTTTTTAAGTTAGGTTTAACTAAGGTATATTGTTGATAGTGCTCTGCTCCCATCCTCCCATCAATTACCATTAATGGTTTTCCATTTCTTGGAACTTTATCACTTAAACATAGTTTCATAGAGTCTAATCTAGATTTCATGCTGTCAAATCCTAATATTATGATGTCATCATTTCTATTCCAATAGTAATAATTAAATACTCCAAAGTATTCAGTAATATCACATTCAGGATTTATATCTTTAAGTAATTGATTTAAAGCTGAGGTTTTTTGCATTCCTATATGAGAATGACTATATTGAGATACTCCTATATTAGGTGTTTCTACTTTGTCCATGTCATATAAAGCAAAATTCTCTGCTCCCATTCTACATAACTGGGTAGCTGCGGAACTACCAATAGCCCCACAGCCTAAAATATGAAAACGATGACCATTAAGATTATCTATTAACCCAGATGAACGTGAATTAATGCCAGCCATGGTAATTCCATCCCATAACATCCATTGTGTAGAATTCTTCTATTTGACTAGTTCTGAAATCTATGAAATCAACTGCTTCTGAACAAACTATTATATCAAGTATATCTTGTTTTTTCCCCATTGGGAATGAAATGTCATAATCATTGCTAGAATATTTACTTGCTAATTCTCTCATAGTTTTAGTCCATTTCTTTAATGTAATTTCATCTGCTATAAATTTAGCATTAACTTTATCTATAGCATTTATTGCATCATTATAAATAGATTGTTTAGTTTCTTTTGGTTTATTACTGCCAAATAAATGCCCTTGATTACTTATTACTTTTCCATTTTTATAAGTAGTTCCATAACCTAAATAGGAATGTTTTTCTTCACATAGCTCTTTATAATCTTTCTTCATTTTATTTGTAATAAAAACACCATTATCTCTACAAATATTTAAAGGAATATCATAATGTTGGCTTAAATCTAAATTCCCAGCTTTCCATACACTTACTCTGAATTTATATTCTTCTTTTAGATTTACTACCAATGCTAATGAAAATGAATTATTCTTCCAAGCATCTATTTCAGTTAAATCAGTACCACTCCAGAATGCATCCATTGTATGATGAGAATGCCACCATACAAATTTCATATTAGGATTGTTATATTTCATCCCATATTTCATTTTATATGCAGCAACAGCATCTCCATCTAGCTCTGTATTACTTCCTGAGTTTTCCTGTTTCATTATCTCTACATTTTCAATCCAATAATGACCTTTATTGTTTGGAACTGCTGTAGCCAATCCAGAGATTTCATTCTTATCTTCCTCATAAGCTAATTTAGCCCATGATAATATTCTATACCACCATTTTTCGGTAATATTAAACATTGTGTCTAATTCCATCATCTACTCCTTTCTGTTGCCCATTGCAACATTTGTTCTTTAATATCGTCGTTTGTAATCATTTCTTTGTCTTCTTCCTTCTCTTCAAGCCAATATCTTGAATTATTTAGCATATTATATCCAAATGATAATAGATTTAATTCTTCATTATAAAAATTACTCATAATTAAAGCATTTATTATATCATCTATTGATTTAAAACTACTTAAAAAAGATGATATTCTATTTGGAAATATATGATAATTATGTTCAATTAGAAATTCGGCAAACAATTCGTAATCTCCATAACATTCTATATATAAAATATGGCCTAAAATTGATTCAAGCTGTTCTCTTATATTTGCAGAATCATCAAATGAATTTAACTTAGTTAAAGCATGATTACCTGTTTTAAAGAAAGAACATTTATCTTTTTCTTTACATTTAACATTCATGCAATTATCAAGTGCTATATCATAAGTTTCTATCCATGAAGGTGAAAACTGGTCCTGAATACTTACACCAAAATATCTAGATGTTCTAGTTTTACAACTATCTATAATATTAGTACGAGAGTCAATATATTCATAATTATCATTAAAATTTTCAGGTATCCCTAAATGTAAATAATTAGGTTTCCAATAAGGATTAGAATGATTTATATTATAATATGTTGCCCAATTTAATAAATTCATAGATAGTAGTTCAAAGTTCAAACTATGAAAACTCTTTTTAATATCATCTATATATGAGTCAAAGCAACAATAGTTATAATTAAATCTTTCTGTTTCTCTATTATAACTAGCACCTTGTATATAAGGATGATTAAACAACCTACTATTTCTATATGAAGTTTCATAACCATCAATCAAAGGGGAATCATATAAACCAGAAAATTGAACATCTCTTAATGAACTTGAAGGATTTTCTAAATTACGTAAGAATTTTCTTAAATTAGATTTAAATATGATATTAATATTATTTAATGGTAACTCTTGCAATAAACTATCATTATGAAATATTTTCATAGTTAATCCACTAAGAGTTACTAATAAATATAAATTAGAATATCTTTCTTTATCTCCTTCTATATGTAACCATGGTTGAACTTTTATATGACCTTTTCCAAATTCTTCCATTTTTACACATTCATCAGTTATTTTTGATGCAAAATCCTTTACTCTGACTTTAAATGCATCAATATCAACATCATAACTAAAACCATTTCTTTTTAAATAGGTTTTTGTGTTTTCTATTTTAGTTATCTTTTCGGTAACATGACGTAATCTCCAATTTGAATAATCATTTATTCTTCTTAACATAAGAGATAGTTTTTTTGCTTTAGAACCCATTCCTAATAATTCAGCCATAGCCTCTTTCATTCTAGGTATACTTCCAGCTTTCCAATTCCAGCCTTTTGTTACATCTACATAAACTGATGGAATCTCTTGAGTATATCTAGAATCATGTTCATTTATATATGAATTTCTATTATCAAATCTACTTAAATATTCATTTAAATCTTCAATAAGTTTAAATAATTCATCTTGTGGACCTGATGCTATTGAGTTTGCTAAATGCTGACTTATATCATTTAATATTGTTACAGGAACAACATCAATATCTCTGCCAGCACCTGGATAGATGCTGACAGATTTATTTTTATTTGACATTATATTATTGATTTCCACCAACTTTATTATTAGATGAATATGCAACAAAATCTCCATCTGATAATTCAAAGTCATTTTGTCTTATTGTACCACCTACATTCACAGATGAATCAGATGATATATCAAGCTCATTTCTAAGCTCTCCTACATTAGAAGCAGATACATCTCTTGATGTAAATTCTCCGTTTTCTAGTAGTTTTATTGTTTTACTTGAGTTAGACATGTCTTTGTCTCCTTATTTTGATTATCGGTTTTCTATTACATAATTAGTCGTATAAGCTTTACCTCTCCAAGTAAATACTGCTCCTGGACCTAAGTCTGCTCTATACGATTTAAATGTATTATCAAAAGAATTAAAAGCATCTATTTGTTCTTTATAGATTTCTTTATATTCTTCTTCTTTCTCTTTTGAATTTAAATCATCAATAAATCCTTCTACTCCACTTACTCTTTCAAGTAATATATTTAAAGTTTTATTAATTTCATTAAAATCAGGGATAACTGTATTTATTTTAACTGTTTGTATTGTTACCCAAAAAGTTAACATTACTAATACTGCCCATACTGCTTTTATTTGTTTCTTTGTTGATTCGCTTTGCATTTACATCTCCTTTTATTTTAATCGCGTTTTCAATCATTACATCTATCATACTTTCAATATACATATCTTCATTCATCTTCGTCCTCCATCCTTTTAAATGATGTATTATCTCTACAATGAGAACATATTCCCATAACTTCTTCATATTCTTCAATATGTAAATCAAATAATGGTCCTGCTATACAACATTCACTCCAATATTCAGAGCTCATAGCCTACCTCCTTTACTTTATTTCTAACTTCTTGTTGTACATCTATTGGTAAATCATCAAAATGTTCTCTAAAAATGTTATATAAAGTGATATATTTAATACTACTATCTTCTAATCTACTTACATATCTTTTATTTATTTCATTCATTTTTTCTCCTTTTTCATACCTATTGTTGCACAACATATACTGCAAGTTACTTTAATTACATCTTGTTCAACTTCTATAATATTATTACATTTTTTACAATTTAATTCTTTTACATTATTTTCATTCATTTTCATCTCCTTCTATATCTTCACAAACTTTCTTAAAAGCTGCTTTAACTTCTTTTGGTTTATTTTTATCTACTACTCCAACCCATGTAGCTCCACAACTTTCTACCATTTCTCTCATTTTATTTAATGTTTCATAATATTCTTCTGGTGTTAATTTCTTATTTGACATCTTTGTCTCCTTTTATTTATGATTAATTTTAAATTATAAGTCAGGTGCTAACAGGTTGAAAGGAAGCTGTTAGAATGGTCAAAACATACCGATAACTGGCGTTATCTGAAAAAAACCGATTTCAGCTTAATACACCTAGCTGGCCTTACGGTTACAGACACACCTGACTTAAATTGCAATCCCCGCAACAACCACTGTGGAATTACGTCACGGGGGGCATATGTTTGTATATAAATTTAATATCTGACACCCACCCCGTGTTGCCTTACCCGCATCTCTGTTCACATACTTTCGTAATTGGAGAGATTCCCAACAGATATTATAAATAGATTAACAAGTTGACATTTTATCTTGCCATACTTTAATCCCAGTCTGATTACCAAACCATTGTTGAGCTTGTTTAAAAGCTGACCAATAACCTCTGGCAATCAATATATGAACACTACCATCATTAGTATTCAATGCAATAAATCTTTTATTTTTATTTAGTTTCATTTTTGCTCCTTTATTTAATTAATAATATTTTTAATTACAATACTCGCAAGTATTTATTTGAATTGATAAGGCAGGCAATTTCTTCAACTTATTTACCCTTTTAATATCTTTTCAGCGCTTTCACGAAGGTGATAACCTTATCAAATCAATTATTTTTAATAATGTCTATCAAAGATACCAAACAGCACAATCTTCACAAAGAACATCATTATTTTCCAACTTTACTACTAGGTCTTTACGAAATACCCATTCACAACATTTACATTCTTCCCATCCACTGTATTCTTTTGTAATTACTTGTCTAATTTCTACAAAATTATTACTCATTTATTCTCCTTTTTTATATATAGCTTTAAACATTTGTGCAACAGGGTCATCATCATGACCTTTTGGTAAATACCTATCAGTCATTTTACCTTTTTGTACTAATTTATCAAATCTCCAATAAAAATTAGCTCTTTTAACAGCTTTAATTTCACTACATCTTTCTATATATCTTTCTAATTGATTTGGTGGTATCATAACATTTTTACAAGATAAAACTATACTTGCACCAAAAGCATTTAATAATTTATTAAGATATTCTTCCATTTTATTACCCTTTCATTTTAATTAATGAGGCGAGAGTATCATTCAACTCTCTTAATCACTATACGATTGGTTACGCCTGTGAAACCTCTGTTGTATACAATTCTTGACTAATTACACAGTATTATACCGCTGTGTTATCCGCTCTGCTTTTCGCATCATTTTTGTAGGTATTAGTCAAACCTATTTACTCATGATTGATAATCCGTTATTTATAGTCGCAATTATCGTGCTACGACTTAATTTTACACACCTTTAAATGCTTTCCGTAGATAGAGCGACTATCTTATGCATCCGTTATACATTTACCTCACTTTTAATGTGTGGTGTGTTTGGCTTGTAATTTACACCCTTTGACCATTATACATGAGCAATTTCTTCTCATGCATTATGACAATCTTTCAACATAGTATTACATCTGTTACTTAGGTCGCTATTTGCTAACAGACTATGTATTAATTGCCTTTAAAAAATTCTTTAAACAACAGCTGTTATGTATTACATAACTAAAAAAAACCTAGACACGACATGTCCCGAATGCTTTATCCGGGACATTGTCTAGGTCATGAAGAATGCTAAATATTATGATGATGTTACAGAGGCTATTTGGTCTAGTAAATCATCAGAAGATTTTGCAAAAGTAGAAGGCGAAATAAAAACACAGGGTTCGTAATTTTGCCATTCACCTGTGTCTTTATTTCGTTTTCTACTTGCTTCTTCATTAATTCTTAACTCAAAATCATTCGCTTCTAATAGTGCTAGGAATTTAGCCCATTCAGCTGGTTTTGATTTTAAGTTGAGAATTTCGGTAACTTGCTTAGTATAAATGCAGAAGCTAGAGCCAGCTTTTACAGCTCGCAACTTATCTATAGCATTTTTAGTAAGCAAGTTATAAAGTTCTTTAATAAATGAATTATTCATGGTATCCTTTCTAGTTATATTTTGAATGATTTATTGATTGAATAACTTTTATTCAACGCGAAGCGACATGGGCACCCCTAAAACCGCGGCGGTATGCGGTTGATATATCTCACACACTCATTCTCAACGTAATTTTTTAAAAACCACTTTTTTTCATGATTTTAAAGAAAAAGCTTGCAAAATATATTTTTTGGATTATTTTATACCATAGGTATATATAGAGGTATATATAGGTATTATAGCAGGTTTATAGGCAGATTAAGATATTAGACAAGTAAATAACTTGTTTTATATAGGTTGCTATAGTTAAATTATAGGTATATTATAGCGATTTATATACAGAATAGGAGGCCTAATGGCAGAAAGACAGAGCAATATTAATGAATTTGGTGTAGATATGACACAATATGCTCCTAATGAGAATAATATCTTTAATCGGACATGGCAATGGCTTCAAGATACTATGCCAAGTGGTGATGACATAACTGAAACATATGGAGAGTCAACTGGAGGTTCAATACGTGAAGGAGGAGATATTCCAGATACAGAGTGGCCAGGAAATCCTTTTTTATTAGGCCAAGGGGATAGAGCAGCTGCTAATTTTACAAAATTTCTACCTAAGAACCTTTTAAAAACTGCTATTGCAGGCTCTAAATGGACACCTTTTCAGAATATTAAAGGAGAAAAGGGGATATTTGGTAAGGAAGCGGGTTTTGGTAGTGGTAAGGGGAAGTTATCACAAATGAAAATGCCAGATAGGCAGTCTAGGAAAGAAAAAAGGCAGTCAAGGAGAGAATTAGAGGAAAATTGGAACCCTGTAGACTATTTTGATTGGACAAAGGAGTATGGGGATTATGCTGATAGGAATAAGGCTGCATATGAAATGCTTAAAAATCCTGAAGAAACCGGTAGTTTTTGGCTAGGAGATGATAATAAATTTTTTGGACTTGGAAAAACCCAAATGGACGATTGGGATGCTCGTGATGAGTATGGCTTTAAGGTAACTCCAGAGCAATTTAAGAAAACTTTAGAGACTAAATTTGGTGAAATGAAAAGCCCTAAACAAAAAAGACTTGATAGAAAAGCAAAAGTTGGAAGTGGGTTACTTGGATTTGGAGAAGCTTTACAAAATATGGGCAATCAAGAAGCTTATAAATACGATTTATATTAAGGAGAAATATGGCATTTGAGAGATTAGGTGGGTTATTTGGTAGGTTAAAAGATAGATTTGGAGAAGGCAAGGTATATCAGGGGAACGTAGAACCCATGATGTCAGAGGGAGATGTTCCATTTAGAGGAAAAGGGTCTCAATGGGATTTAGAACAAGCTCCTTTAAATCCAGAAGCTGAAACCTGGGACCTTGAGAATAGTGGAACACCAAGTCCTCAAGGTGGGGTACCAGAACCTGTTCCTACCTTTGGAGCTAAGTCATTAAGCTTTCTAGATAAACAAATGGATAGGTTGGGTATAGACCCTTCTGAGAGGGATGCATTTACTAAGAATATATATGATTGGTCTAGGCAAGTAAGGAATATAGAGTCTGATGATAATCCTATGGCCGCAGCAGGTAAATACGATGAATTTGGTAATTTAACCAGTGGTACAAGTGCTAAGGGAGTTTATCAATTTACAGATGCTTCTGTAGATACAGGAAAGGGAAGAATGAGAAATATGGGGTTTGATGATGAACTTATACAAGGTATACATAAAAATCCTCAACAATGGACAGATGAACAATCTGATGCTATGTTTTTAGGTAATATATTTGCACAAACAGATTCTGATAGAGAAATAAGAAAAATAGGCGGTGGAGATATGAAAGCTAGGCAAGATGCTTATTATCAGTTCCATCATACAGACCCAGATGAAGCTACTACAGCAAGAGTTAATAGAATGATGCCCTATGATAATCAACCTGTAGATGATACAATGCAGAATTTTCACCAAAGCAATTTAGCAAACCTTATTGGACCAAACCAGTATTAATGTATACCATAGATATACATCATAAAGGAAATTAAGGGAGAAAGATGACAGCGGGAGTAATATATAATATAATAAAAAGATTAATAATGCAACATGGTTTTATAAAAGGAGTTTCGCAAGCAAGAAGACTGGGACTTAAGCCTAAGCAGATACAGAAAGCTTTTAGAAAGCCTGCGTTGGATAGAGTAAATAAAAACGCTTTACATGCTTCAGACGCTATAGGATTACAAATGCCAGAAAGAGCAGGTAGGCTTTATGAAACTGTTAAATTAACAAACCCCAAACTTGCTAATACGTATACAGGAAGAATGACGGTATCAGGTAAACCTGTTCGTTCTACGGATGGTTTGATGCAATTTGCGAGACGTTCAGAAAAAGAGTCTATAAAACGGGGTGATTTTAGTAGTTTAATAGATGATGCAGATGAAATTTCTAGCTGGGGATAATGTACACTATAGATATACATCATAAAGGAAATAAGAAGCCTACCTCATATAAGGTTTATAAAGAAGAAGAGGCTCAATCTAATCAAATTAAATATAAATACTGGAGAGATGCTAATGAAGGAGAATATGGGCTATCAGACGATAAGTACGTGGCAAAGGTCATATCTAAATCCATATATAAGCCTACTAGTGTTTATATTAGGTTTCCCTATGGTTATACTTTTTTTAACCCTAATTATACTTCCGTTATGCTTAACGCTAATGGTAGAAGGGCTAATAACACTATCTCAGGAAAAACACACTGGGAAGTAATAAGTAACGGCCAAAAGATGAAAAATCTAGCTATGGTCTATGCTCAGACAATGGACTATGACAAAACTATAGAACATGTAATAAAAGAACCTACAGATAATCAGAAGATTATGTGGAAAAGAAGAATGAAAAAGGAGAAGTTTAAAGACATGGTAAGAGATGAATTACAGAAGTTACTTCAAGAACATGGCTTGACAGAAGCATACACTTTAGATTTACTTGAAGAAACTATTAAAAAAGCCAAAGACAAGGGAGATGTTACTAATTTAATGAGAGCTGTAGATAATCTACAGGATATGCATGGTATGAAAGATAAACATCTTGTTAAGACAGTAGAGTCCTTAGAGGCCACAAGTAACGTTAAATTAATAGATGAGCTTAGAGAAGAAGAAGAAAAGCTTGTTGCTACAAGAACTACAACTAAGGAGGAAGAATAATGATATTTAAAAAACCAAAAATAGACCCAAGGGCAATGGAGCCCATGCCAGATGAAAGACCAGAGTACGGAGGCTCTATTAACCCACAAGCACCAGGAGTAGCACGCTCTGTTACACCTGAGCCTCAATTAGCTAGACCTAGACCACAGCTTTTAAGAGAAGGATTTAATAGAAAGTTTTTTGGTAAGGGTTCTGATTATAGACCAGGTACAGCTGCTAGACAACCATCTATTCGTGAGGTACCAGCTATTGAAGAGTCTTTATATGATTTAGATGATGATTTAGGTTAAAGATTTAAATGACACCTTTAATTTTAAGGTTAGTAGCAAGATATGGACCTAAGATGTTAAATTATATGTCTAAACAAGCTCCTTCTGCTGTACAGAAGGTTGCGCCTACTATAACCTCAAGTATGGAAGCATTTCAAGGACTTAAAAGAATAAGTCCTCAAATGTTATCAGGTGCTAGTAATTTAATGAAGCAGTATCCTTTTTTGTTTAATAGTACTTCATCTAGGATAAATCATGGAAATGCTATGCAATTATACAAAGCATTAAAGAAATTTAAAGGTCCAGACTTAAGAAAAGTTCATAAATTATTGGATAAGTGAGAACTTTTATAAAGAATGTTATAAGTGAGAGTTCTGCAAAAGAACTTATTGTTGGAACACAGGATTTTAATAATCCTATAATAAAAGATGTGTTGGTTAAATTAGAAAGCGTTATAAGGAAAAGGGATTGTAAGCATCCTAGTTATGCTACAGTAAGTCAGGATACATCTGGTCATAACTGGCATACTGATATAGGCACAAATGGACATATGAAGTGGTGTAATTATGGTATTAGTATTTTACTGAATAAGTCTAAAGATGGGTTGTTTAAGTATAAAAACCCTGACAAAGAATATACGCAAGATGAGCATTATTTAAATGCTATAGTACATTCGAACAATGAATGGCATATGGTAGAAAAATCAACTAAAGGAAGAACAGTTCTTTTAATGTTCTTACAATAATGGATTACGAAGAAAAGTATGAACAGTTACAGGCACTTAAGAAGCTTCGCAATAATATGGCTTTATTTGGCAAACATTGCTTTCCAACGGCTCTTAAGAAGGCTACTCCCCCATTTCACAATGAGGTATATGCAAATTTATCAAATGATGAAAAGCGTAGGGTTTTAATAGCCGCCCCTCGTGGAACGGCTAAATCTACCGTTACTACACTTATATTCCCTTTGTGGAAAGCGGCTTTTAAGTCTAGTACAGATGAATTATTTATAGTAATAGTATCTGAATCACAAGCCCAGTCTATTAATTTCTTGTCAAGGATAAAGTACCATTTAACTCATTCTGAGAGATTTAGGGCTATATTTGGAGATATGGGTCCTAATACAGCTAAAAGATGGACACATACAGATGTAGTCTTAGCTAATGGTACTCGTATAGTAGCTGTAGGTACAGGACAAAGAGTTAGGGGTTTTATCGAAGGAGATACTCGTCCTAACCTTATTATAGTGGATGACTTTGAATCAGAGCTTAATGCATATACACCAGAAGCTAGAGCTAAAAATAGGAAATGGATGACAGAGGCAGTAATTCCTTCTTTGTCGGATGAAGGCAGGATTGCCATGATAGGTACAGTTATATCAGAGGATTGTTTCCTTTGCTGGGCAAAAGAGTCATCTGCCTGGAATGTATTATGGTATTCTATATGGGATGATGATGAGAAGAGTATTTGGCCTGAAAGATTTCCAAAAGATAGAATATTAGCAATAAAAGAAGAATTTAAGTCAGTTGGAAATATAAATGGATTTTTCCAAGAATATATGAATATAGCACAATCTCCAGATGATGCTCCATTTCAACCAGCTTGGATTAAAATGCATCATTGGGAGTATAAAAGGCATAATGGTCAAAATTGTTTAATAAAAAATGAGGGCTTAGAAAATGAAAAAATTAAACCTGTTGAACTCTATACTGGTGTGGACCCTGCAAGTTCTTTGTCTGCTAGGGCTGATTATTTTGTTATCGCCACTGTTGCTATTGATAATGAAAATAATAAATATATAGTAGATATTTATAGAGATAGAATATCTCCTGCTGAACAACCAAGTAAAATTATAGATACTTATAAGAAATTTAGACCAAGAAGAGTTAAAGTAGAAACAGTAGGATATCAAGAAGCCTTAAGAACTGCTGTAAGAGAACTTATGAGAGAAGAGGAATTGTATATACCAGGATTAGAAGCTGGTGTTAAACCAAGAAATAGTAAATCAGAAAGGTTATTATCGTTAGTACCATTGTTTGCCAAAGGGACATTTTATTTTCGTCCTGAGGACATAAAGGCCCAACAAGAATTTCTATCTTACCCGAAGGGAAAGCATGATGATATTATGGATGCTATATGGACTGCTTTAGATAAAGCTAAACCATGTAGATTAGCAGAATTTAATATTGATGCTGAAGAGAATTGGAAAGATAAAAATAAAAGTCTTGATTGGATGACAATGTAATTCGTAAATTAAGCATATGGCATATACTAAAAAAGATGGAAAATCGGCTAAAAAGTTAGTTGATGAAACTTTAGATTTATTCGACAAGTATTCTAGTAAACGCGATACTTGGGCTCAACAAGCTAAAGAAGATAAAGAATTTAGATTAGGTAGGCAATGGTCAGCTGCTCAAAGGGAAACCTTAGAGTCACGAGGACAGGCTCCTATTGTTATTAATAGAGTGCATCCAGCAGTAGAGTCAGCAAAAGCTATGCTTACTGCTAATAGACCTTCATTCAGAGCTGCTCCTAGAGAAGACTCTGATAATAAAGTTGCTAATGTAATGAGTTCTTTACTTGCTTATATGTATGATATCTCAGACGGGAGAAGTGCTATAAGACAAGCTGTTGATGATTATTATGTTATGGGAGTTGGTTACTTACACGTATATCAAGACCCAATGATGGATATGGGAAAAGGTGAAGTTTGTTTTCATGATGTGGACCCATTAGATGTATATGTTGACCCTAATAGTCGACATAGGCTTTTTGATGATGCGGAAAATATAATTATTTCTAAGCTTTTCACGAAGGAACAGGCTAAAGAATTATGGCCTATGTACAAGAGTAAAATAGAAAATGCTACATCTAAAGGAGCATATGGAAATGCTAATGATTGGAATGCTCCTGCTAGTATAAGGGAAGATGACGGAGAAGTACAATTTCCAGAAGATGTAGGCAGACTAAATGAAAAAGATTATATAAGAGGGTATGAAAGATACTATAAGGTTGATGTAACTGAGTATAGAACTTTTGAAGCTTTCTCTGGAAAAGAAGAGTTACTTTCCGAAGAGGATTTCATGCAATATGGTGAAAGACCAGCATGGATAATTCAAGGTCAAATTATTACAGACCCAGATGAAGCTGGAAAGATATATCAACAATTAGTAGAAATGCAACAGCGTAAGCTTCAACAACAAGCAGCTGAAATGCAATCTATGGGATATGAGGAAGATGCCAAATTGCCTGAACCAGAACCAATACAGGCAGAGCAGATTACTTATATGGATTTAATCAATCAAGGACAAATTGAAGTAGTTGAAGTATCTAGTCAAAAAATACAACAATGTGTTATAGTTGGTGATAAAAAGCTTTATTCAAGAGTTTTACCAACAGATAAATATCCTATTGTCCCTGTTATGAATGTTCATACTAGAACTCCTTATCCTGTATCTGATGTAAGAATGATAAAAGGATTACAAGAGTATATAAATAAAACACGTTCTTTGATAATTGCTCATGCTACTACTAGTACTAATACTAAGATATTA
>VTLG01004200.1_pt1 | contig 31905 bp, 13 predicted proteins | sample 4694571 | NCBI WGS metagenome assembly VTLG01 (sample SAMN12604809, study PRJNA352737) | marine metagenome | biome: ENVO:00000447; feature: ENVO:00000209|ENVO:00000569|ENVO:01000036; material: ENVO:00002151; isolation source: viral sequences binned using virsorter ...
CAAAGTCAAATATATCATCATCCTCATCTACATATGGATACTCTGCTTCCTGACCAGTAAAGTCAAAGTCAAACAATACACTGTTTGGTAACTTACATTTGGCAGGTTTCTTTGCCTGTATGTTTGTGTGCATATCCCATCCAAATACTTTTGGACTTGTGCCATTCCATAGAACAACTGATGGAAGTTTGAGTGCTGCAGCGGCATGTTGCATACAACTGTCAATCAAGATTCTTTTTTCACTGTGTAATAAAAGACTCACCAATTCCATGTTGCTCATGGGATCTTTGATTGCCTCAACACCATCTAGAATTTCACTGGTTGGTTTTGTGACTTGGAAGATATGATAATCGTCTGCATAACGATCTACAAGTTTTTGTGCCAGAACCACAGGCATATCTCTTGCCCATAAGTATGGTCTTTGTTCCTGATACATACCACCATTGGTTTGTATCACCATGATTGGTTTACCGTTTGCTCGACTTGGCCAGAATTCTTTTGCTAATTTTCTTTGTAATGGATTATATTTTATCTGTGGCATCTCCCCATTATAATCAAGGTTGTACATCTTACACCAAGATTCTACAAGGGGAAGTTTTTTATTAACATGATCGGTTGTAAAGTATGGTTCATTCGCAAAGACTAATGAATCCATGTTCTCCACATAAGTTTGATAAAAGTAACTTGTATTTCCCATCTGATAAACACGATCTACAAATGGAAGATTCTGGAATATCTCAATCCATACACCAGTTACTATCAACTCACGACTCGGAAAGTTGTTCTTAATACACTTCGCAACTGCAGTAGCTGCAATATGTTTTCCAAACCCACCTTGCAAATGGAACAAAGAATATTTTTTTTGTGACATAATAAAGTATTATGATGTAAGTTAGAAAGGTAGATCCTTTTGAACGTGTGATGGTGTAGGAGGTGTCTTAACTGAGTTGATCCATGCCTCTTGATTGATCTTTGTATTAGAAGAAGCAAGATAATCCTTAACTTCAGTCCAATTTAAAATTGTAGATTGTGTTAGACTATCATATGCTACAAATCCTGATGTCGAAGTTGTAACACCTTCAGTAGTGATACCAATATTATCATCACCTTCGATGGTAAGATTAGTTGGATCTGAATCATCTACAGATACTGTTTTTACAGTTACCTCTGAAACTATATTATCAGAGTTATTAACAATCGTCAATCCTGTTACTGTTTGAGTGTGTGTAATTGCCATTTTGTTTTTTTACTTTATGTTTTATTTATTGTGAAAATAGGTTGTAACTATTTCCTGTTGTTTGTGGTGCAACAACTTTCGTTTGTGATGAGAAAGTTTTAATTGGTTCTTTCCAGAACTCAATAGTTTCTTTATTACTATTATATAGTTCGATAATCGAAGCAGGAAGAACCTCTGATGGATCTGATGAAGTCTTTTCCAATTTAGAGTGAACCTCATGCATATCACTCAACCCATAGGTCGTTAAATCATCCTCACGATATTGATTTGATAAATTATCAAAGGTATGTTCGAATGATTCTTCACCTAAAAAAGTATATATTTTATTCAACTCTGTCTGTGGATCATTTACCAAATCATTATAATCTACATAATGAAATTTGTTACCATGTCCTTCATCAACTCCTAACTTAGTCGCATTTAAAGATTCCCATATAATACCATCAGGATTTAAAAGATGTTGACAACGGGTCTCATCATTGATTGGTATATTATTTTTAACTAGATATTCGTCTACAAAATTAATTCTTGGTTGTCCTTCTTGAAATGGATTGCGTTTAATCATTGTAAGAATTGATACTAGTATCTCATCAATTCTTCGAACTGGTATAATTATCTTTGCTTCTTGTCTAATATATCCTTCAATAAAAGGCACTCTCGCACACCAAGCACGATTCTTATCTATTACAACTGGTTTTTCTATATCATGATACCAATTATCAATAATTGATCCGATAATTTGATTGACAGAATCGGGTTTTGGATATCCTGTATAAAGTTCATTAGATAAAAAGTTATCATGAGTTGCATACATTGTACCAAGAACAGGACTTGATGGTCCTGAATGAAATCTTGGATTTTGATTTAATAATGTTGACAAAAGGGTGCTTCCTGCTCTCGGAAGACCTGCCATAAAATAATACTTCTTATTCATTCAAATAAATCTTATGAAATTATTATACCTTACGAAAATAAAAGTGTCAAGGTATAGAAGGCCAAGAAACTGCTGTAGGGTCTGATGTTGAAGTAGTAATATCTCTCAACGCTTGAACATATGCATCCAAGTCAGCAATCTTATCAGTTGTATCTAAACCTTGCCTAGTTTCACTCAAGTTTCTCATTATTCTCCACTCGATTTCTTTAATTTTAGTATCTCTAGTTTGTCTCACTTCTGCCCACTGCGATTGCACGATAGCATTAATTTCTTCTGTAGTCAATGAAACAACTTCCCATGCAGTTCCATTCCAAATTACCTTTTGAGTGCTGGAATTATATGATGGTGCATTTCCTGCAGCAATATAACCTGCATCAGTAATTTCATCCGCAGTAAAAGTAGAGGAGTCTGTTCTCGTGCTTCCATTTGAAAGACGAATTCTTTCTGGTAATGATGTTGGATATTGTCCTTTGTATGAGTATGCCATTTTTTAAATCTCCTTAATAGACAGCAATATATAATGAATCATCAGGATCCTGCCGATTGTTTGAAGGTGCCGTAAGAGCATGAATAACCCTTAACTTTTCACCTCCACTAAAATTATATTGAGGACTTCTCATGACAGCACAATCATTTTGGTTTGTGGGAGAACTTGTTTCATGAAATACATAATATGTATTAGATGTCTGAGTGATCTGTGCAGTCCCCACACCTGCAATAGTATCATTTCCACCATCTGCAGATAATTTATATGTATCACCAATACCATTATCACAACCTGTATTACTAGAACCAGTAGCATCTGAGAAAGTAAATCTACCAGCTTGTTGACCTGACGATATAGTAGTATATGCATAACCAGCTGCTGTTTGTGGGGTTATAGTAAAACCTTGAGTATTTGATCCCCCTGTAATAAGTGATGTATAGGTTTGCCAACCAGAACCACTACCACCACTACTAGTATTAAAAATCCAAGACTTTACCAGAGTCGATCCTGATATCATTTGAATACCAGCAATCGGACAATCTGAATGATAAACAGAATTAGCAGTAGCTTTATGTCCAATGTAAACACTTCCAATCCCACTAAAGTTAGTCTGAACTTCAGCTACATCATAAGGTCCATCATAATCACTACTGTTCCCCATATATGTATCGGAATCAATACAACGACTACTGATCTCATAAAAGGAACTTGTAATATCAACCCCTAATGGTTCTGGTGTTCCTGTTGAAGTGTCATTAATTGTTACCGCAGAACTTGTGACCAATGTCTGACCATCACCATCAGGAGCATTGATTATTTTAATTTGAAATGATTCTGTTTGACCAGTCTCGGTGAACCCATCAGATGTTGCTGTGATTGAAATCGATCCTGTAGAACCACTTATGGAAACTGTTCCAGAATTTGCAGAAATATCACCATTTTCCATATCAGCACTAAGCACAGACTCCCATTGCAATGTTCCTGATGGGAAGTTGGTAGTATTAACAGTAAAGGTCACACTTGAACCCTCATCAATACTCGATACATTAGGAGTGCAAGTTGCGGTTGGTGTAAGAGAGGTGTCATTAATATTGACTGTGGACGTGGCAACAGTATTTCCACCAGTGCTATTAACATTAGCGTAAGCAGTTAAAGTTTCAGTACCTTCAGTTAGATAGTCAGCATCAATAGCAATATCAAAATAACCTGTAGAACCACTGTAACTAAATGATCCTGTTGTAGCTGTGTTTAGATCACCAGTATTTCCAGCAGTGCCAGCTAATGAATAATAATGTGTTCCACTATGAGTATTTGTCCCAGTCAGTGTGAATCTAACAGTATCTCCCTCATCAGGAGTTGAATCACTTGGGGTTAAAGTGTAGGAAGGTTGTGGCATTGAAATCGTTCCACTCTCTCCAAGAATAGTTCCAGTAACTGATCCGTCTCTTATTTGAACCTTATATGATTCACCAGTTTCGTCAGAGCTGTCTCTAACTAGAGTCTTAGAAAATGAACCCACTCCATTTGTATTTACAGTAAAACCACCAGTCAAAGTACTATCAGTAAAATCAGAACCAGTCACATTTCCTGATACAGTTACAATTGAATAAAATACACTATTTCCATTTTCATAACCTTCAACAGTAACATTGAATGTATTAGATTGTCCCTCTAATTGTGATGTAAGAGAGGGAGTAACGTCTATTAATTTTTTCACCTTCGGCCATCTATTATCCTTTCTTGCATTATAACAATCAAAAATATTATTGACACCAGAAGCACCATCATTAGCTAAATTAAATGATTTTCTCTTTCCTATAAATCCTCTATTACCTCTCATTTTATGTCCTCCGTATAATTAAGCATCGCCACTAAATACAAATCCCAAAAAATCAGTATTATTATCTTGAGTGCCATTCCAATAAGTATAATTATTACTTGTATCACTACCATTTTGGTTTCCTATACCATATCCATTTGTCGTGAAAATTGTTCCTCCACCATTTCCATCAGTATAACTAGATGAACCTTGACCATTTATTACAAATCCCCATTGTCCATCATCACTAGAAATTTGTGATGTAGATGGATATCCAGTTGCACTCTGAGCACCAGATCCATTACTAAAGTTCCATCCATGATCACCACTAGTTGTGCTTGATGTAACATTACCTGAAGCATCGATGGCAATAGGATAAAAATTGTGATAATCAGAACTTGATGCACCAACTGGATAAAAAATATCTCTTACATTGGTTACACTTCTCGTTCCTGTTGATACTGTGCCACCATTATTAACCCCATCTCCAGTGAATATCCACACTAAAATTCCATCAAAGCTACTTCCATCAAATTGAGCCATCGCCATCCATTTCTTTCCGTCAATTTCTTCTAAACCTGCACTAACTCCACCTTCCATATCAACAATATCATTCCCTGTTGAAATTATATTATTATCACTAGTATTGTAATTAAACCCTTCTGCGGTATGAGTTCTCTTTCCACCTGCAACTCCATTTCCCTCTAACTTCTCTGCCATATCATCAGATCCAACTACTGCAAAAACATTAAATGCAGCATTTGCATTCTCAATTGTAGACTGAATAGATTGTAAATTAGATGGAGTTGGAACAGTTTCACCTGATAAAGTGGATACTAAATCAAGAATGTCTTGATAAATTCCTTTAGAACTAAAAAGACCATGAGTAACAACATCAGTAACACCCTCGACTCCAGTAATTGATCCAGAACCTATGCGACCACCATTTTTAGTATAATATCCCATACTAACTTATCTCTTCATACGAACATACAGCTTCTAAATCAGAAGCAGCGCTCGCTGTCAATCTAATACTATCATTCTCCTCTAAGTAGACTGTAGTATCTTTAGATACAATAACTAAAGTTGTGTCAGCAGGAACAGATATTGTTTTAGCTAAATGATATTCAGTTGATTGATTTTTATATACAGTCGCAGTTATATCAGCAGCATTTGTTCCATCTACGTTTGAAACTATTAATGAATTTATTTTATATATTTTTCCACTGGAACTTGAATTAGTTACAATTGCAGCAGCACTTGTCCCGACTGCTTGACCAGCAACCTTCCCATATATATTTGATAGTCCTGCAATATTAGGATTTGCCATGCTTTATTTTACTCCTGTTTATTTAGTTATTTATTAACCGAAGATCATTGAAATTGCGGTTGCTTTGGCTTGAGATACTCCTGATCCACCTCCACCACCTACACCATTGAGTTGGTTACCATCCTTGTCATAAATGTTATAGCTGCTGTCACCATAAATCCATTTATTTGTTCCACATCCAATCGCAAATGTAGTCGATGTACTACTGGAAGCAACATCAACACCATGTCCGATGATAATATTACAATCTCCAGTGGTCAGTGTGGGTACAAGGTTAGTACCAATCAGAATATTCTTGACACCTGAAGTTACATTACAACCAGCTTCAAATCCAATATGAATAGCACATGTTGCACTTGTGGCCTCATCACCAGCATGAGCACCTACGAAAACACTTCCCGTTTTAGATCCACCACCATGTCCTGCATAATATCCAATTGCAACAACTTTATCTCCACATGCATTATGACCTGCCTTAGCTCCAATATAAGTGCTATTAGTTCCTGAAGGAGTATATTTTCCTGCACCATTACCAATGAATGTATTATCACTGGTAAGAAGACACTTACCAGCATCAAATCCCATTATGACATTTCGACTTCCAGTGCAATTATGACAATTTGCTTGCCAACCTATTGCAATATTATTACTACCCGTGGTTGTTTTATTTCCTGCGTATGGACCAATGTAAACATTCCGACATCCAGTGGTTTGACATCCAGCATAAAATCCCAAGAAAGTATTATCATCACCACTTGAACTGTGACCTGCACCTTGACCTATGAATACTCTCTTATTTCCTGAAGCTCCACACTTACCAGCAGATAAACCAAATATTACATTATAACAACCAGATGTATTGCATCTAGCAGCTGCATAACCACCAAAGAAATTAGTTTTACCTGATGTGGTAAATTCTCCAGCCTTATCACCCATGATTATATTGCGATCGCCAGTGTCTAGTGATTTACCAGCATTACATCCAAGAAGTATATTATGTTCATTATTAGAAGTAAGAGCACAACCAGCTCCTAATCCATCTGAAACCAAGTTAGATGTTTGAATAAGTTTCAAACAACCACCTGATCCACCACCACCAGAAGCAGCAGTCCACTTGACATAAGATCCAGTTGAACTTAATACTTGACCACTAGATCCAGTGCTTCCATCACAATCAAGAATACCAGTGCCTGGTTTAATGTTATAAGAACTATCACCAGTTAACCAACGATCAGTTCCACAACCAATTGCAAATTGCTTATCACCAGTTGCTGATGGAAGTTGTACATTTTGTCCTATGGCAATGTTATGATCTCCCGTGGTGACATTACATCCAGCACCAAATCCAAGGAAAGTATTAAAATCTCCTCCATAGGTAAGAGACTTACCTGCAGCACCACCAACAGAAACATTACATCTATGTCCACTTCCACCTGAACCAGCACACCATCCAATGTTTACATTATAATTTCCCCAACTATCATATCCCGCCTTAAATCCAAGATCTGCATTATGAGAACCACCACTTCCAGAACCAGCACACATACCAACAGCAGCATTACATCCACCACTTGTAACATTTCCTGATTTAGATCCTATAAAGACGTTATGATCACCAGCACCAGCTGAATTATTCCATGATTGTCCAGCACAACAACCAATCATAATGTTACTATGTGGATCATTAGACACTCCATCACCCAACTCAAAACCTGCCTTATATCCAATTGCAATATTATACCCAGTTATAGGGCATCCATTGGATGAATCCTGTCTACCAGAACATGTTCCTATAAAGATATCATGATCAGAAACAGTAGCACCAACTCCTGCTCTATAACCTATATGAACATTACAAGTACCAGTCGTTATGTATGCTCCAGCTGATGATCCAATGGAAACATTATTGCAACCTTGGTTATCAGCGTCGGGTGAACCACCACCAGCACACTGACCAATCAGTATGTTACATAGACCATTAGAAAGTTTTTTACCTGTATGATCACCTAATGTTATATTCCATGAACCACCTTGTAAACAGAAACCTGATCTTTTACCTATTGCAATATTATTACCATTACCACTAAGACCATATCTGATTGCACATTCACCAATGGCAACGTTATTACTTGTAGAACCAGGATTTGATAATGCAATTCTACCAACGGCAAAGTTATGACTTCCAGAACCATTTGTCATAGCCTCAAAACCAAGAGTAACATTACAGGAACCTGTTTGAGATGTCATTGCTCCCCAACCAAGTCCGATGTTATAATTACTATTATTAGTAGTACCTGCATTACCACCAGCACACTGACCGATATAAACGTTAGCAGTACCAGATACAAGATTTGCACCTGCTTTTTTTCCAATCAGAACATGTCCAGAAGATGTTGCAACTCTACATCCAGCCTCACATCCAATGATAACATTATCGTCACCTGAAGTGACTGATTTACCAGCACAAGTTCCTAGTAGAATATTATCTGCTGCGCCACTGAAATTACATCCAGAACAAGATGCATCCGAAACATAGTTTCTATCTGCAACTAACTTCAGGCAACCACCTGATCCACCGCCACCGCCTCCACCGTTGAGTTGGTTACCATCCTTATCATAGATGTTGAAGTTGCTATCACCACAGATCCAGTGATCACTTCCAGCACCAATAATAAATTGCTTATCACCAGTTGCTGATGCCACCTGAGTATTATATCCAATAACAACATTACACTCACCATCTGTAATGGTGCATCCAGCACACTTACCAATGGCAATGTTACCACAACCACATTGTAATGAGTATAAAACATAATATCCCATTCCAATATTATGTGATGTACAACACATATAACCACTACTACCACCATTATTAGCAGCATGAGATCCTATTAAAATATTATCAAAATTTCCTGTTCCATGGTATGCAACTGAGTTTCCAAGATAAACGTTTCTACTACCACCACAGTTACAATATCCAGAATACTCACCAATAGCAATATTATGATCACCACCACATAGTTTAGTATATGCTAATTGTCCTACCACAAAGTTATGATTTGCACCACTACCAGTATATCCAGCTTGATAACCAGCTATAAAGTTATGAGTTCCATTAGTATTTCCACCTGCTGGATTAACACCTAAGTAAACGTTACAATAACCAGTGCCACTATATCCAGGACCAGCATTATATCCAATCTGAACGTTTTTGTATCCAGTGGTATTTCCTTTTCCTGCGTAAGCTCCTATGAATACATTATTATCACCTGATAGATTCGCTACACCAGCACAGCATCCGATATAAACATTATTATCACCAGCACAATCAGCAGTTCCTGCCTTATAACCTAAGAAAATATTAAAACAAGTATCTGCGTCTTTAGATGCACCAGCACTAGTACCTGCTGCTAAGTTCTCTTGTCCATCTGGTGAGAATCCTGATCCACCGCCGCCTCCACCGTTGAGTTGGTTACCATCCTTATCGTAAATGTTAAATGAACTGTCACCACAAATCCAATGATTACTATCAATACCAATTTTAAATTGCGTGTTACCTGTGATAACAGCCGTTACTCCATAACCTATGAGAACATTGCACTTACCAGAGGTCATAGTACATCCAGCACATGTTCCAATAATTGTATTTCTACATGTAGCCGTTCCACAATATAGAGCTTTATATCCAAGAACAACGTTTTCACATACACCAGAACCACCATTACCAGTAAAACTACCACCTCCAGCGATGCCATGTCCAAGCATTATGTTTCTTCCACCACCATTAACGGAAGTGGCGATAGCTTTTCCTATAAGGATATTATCTCCACACTGACTACAGAAGTTATATCCAGCATATTCACCGACTGCGAAATTATCACTACTACAAACTTTATTCAATGCCATCTGACCGACGATGAAATTATGTTGACCACTATTACCACTGTGACCAGCTTGATAACCAGCTATAAAGTTATGTCTTCCAGCACTAAAACTACCTGCTGCTTCAGCACCTAGGTAGATATTACAATAACCAGTCGAGTTTCCTTGACCAGCTTGATATCCAATCATTACATTCTTATATCCAGTGGTAAGACTACCTCCTGCCCGTTGTCCTATGACAGTATTATTATCACCTGATTGATTCGAATAACCAGCACAACATCCAATATAGATGCCATGATCACCAGCACAATCAGTATATCCTGCCTTATAACCTAAGTAGACATTAAAACAAGTATCTGCATCTTTTGAATTACCAGCATCAGTACCTGCTGCTAAGTTCTCTTGTCCATCTGGTGAGAATCCTGATCCACCACCAGCGGCAGTCCATTTAACATGAGTACCAGTTGAACTTAATACCTGACCACTAGATCCAGTGGCTCCATCACAATCAAGAATACCAACGCCTGGTTTGATATTATAAGAACTATCACCAGTCAACCAACGATTTGAATCAATACCAATTGCAAGTTGACTATTACCAGTTGCACTTGGAAGTTCTACATTAAAACCTATCGCAATATTGCAACATCCATTTGTGTTGGTGTTACCTGCCTCATATCCAAGGAAGACATTTTTATGACCACAACAAACACTATAACCTGCACATCTACCAATAAACACATTACATTTTCCTTGACAAGTATTATATCCTGCACCGCTTCCAATGTAAACATTATTACTACTCTCACCATTACAGTATGCAGCATTATTTCCAATGTAAACATTGTGACAACTTGCACCAATCCACTTATCAGCATCAACACCAATGGCTACAGTATTTCCACCACCACTGGTATTTGCACCAGCCATTCTACCAATAAGAGTATTATAATTGCTACTGTGATTATATTTTCCTGCACAAGATCCAATGAATGTATTGTCAGTACCCTCTGTGCATTTTCCAGCACAAGAACCAAAAAAGGCATTCCTAGCACCAGTCTTCACAGAAGCACCTGCACAATGACCCACTGCGGTATTATAACTCGCAGTCGTGTTGTCCAGTAGTGCGTGGAAACCTATGGCAACGTTGCAACTACCTGTTGTGTTGACATATCCAGCTGCACCTCCCATGAAGACATTGTGATTTCCAGTGCAAGTTGTTTCTCCTGCATTTTTTCCAACCATTATATTAACTTTTCCACTCGTAATTCTCTGACCTGCTTGGTTACCAATCGCAATGTTACCAAAACATGTTACAGTTTGTTCTCCCAGTGCACAGCATCCTATTGCGATGTTATTATCTCCACTTGTAACACCTTTACCAGCACAGGCACCTAAGAAAATGTTAAAGCAACCAGAAGTTCCATCAAGATTACATCCAGCACAAGTTCCATCAGAATACAAGTTGACATCAGCATCTAACTTCAGGCAACCACCTGATCCACCACCACCAGAAGCAGCAGTCCATTTAACATAAGCACCGCCAGTCGAACTTAGAACCTGACCATTAGTTCCAGTGTTTCCATCACAGTCAGTAATACCTCTACCTGGTTTGATATTGTAAGAACTATCACCAGTGATCCAATAATTACTAGCATTACCAATTGCAAGTTGATTACTGCCAGTAGCAGATGGCATTGCTATTTCACTACCAATTCCAATATTATTAATACCAGCAGTAAGATTAGCTCCTGCCCTATTACCAATCATTATGTTTGCATCACCAAGTAGATTTGAACAACCAGCTTGATATCCAACGTAGGTATTACATTTTCCTGTTGTAACTTTATAGGCAACTTCATGTCCTAAGAAAGTGTTGTATCTAGCTAATGTTCCAATACCAGATCCTTCTCCAAAACAGTATGCTGCTTTAAATCCAACGATGACATTATTTCCTGCAAGTTTTGTATTACCTGCAACTGCACATGCTCCTATAATAACATTTCTTCTTGTTGTACTATTAAAGAAATTTTTTATTGCATCGTGACCGACGATAACATTATCTTCACCCCAATCATTTTGCCTGTTTATACATCTTCCTATGTAAACATTTCGACTACCACCATTATTACCACACCCTGCCAGTTCTCCAATTACAATATTATAATCTCCACTGTAATTATTATTACCTCCACGAAGTGCCCTACAACCTATTGCAATATTATGATCACCAGTAGTGACGCAGTGAGCTGCACAACAACCTAAGAAAATATTGTGGCAAGAACCACTTGCTAAACAACAACCTGCACACATTCCATCAGAAACCAAACTGGAGGTTTGAACTATCTTCAGGCAACCACTTGATCCACCACCAGAGATACCAGTTAAACAAGAACCATCACCACAGAACTTAGTTGCACTTACGATACCAGTGGCAGTGATTGTAGCAATACCAGCAATAGTTACATTATAGGAACTGTCACCTGCTATCCAACGATTAGTTCCACAACCAATCGCAAGTTGTTTGTCTCCATCAGCGATAGGTAGACACACAGAACAACCGATAGCAATGTTATAATCACCACTAGTATTTGATCCACCTGAGTGACCTCCAAGGAAAATATTGGAAGATCCATTACTTAAATTATTACCTGCCATGCAACCAAGTGCGATATTATTGTTACCACCTATAGTTGTGTTGCAATCATCATGCTTTCCGATGAAAATATTTCCATCTCCTCCTGCCAGTCCACCTCCTGCCTGACAACCAATAAGAACGTTGAATTCACCAAAAGATAATTTTTCTCCAGCTTTGTTTCCTATTGCGACGTTATTACCACCATTGTTTAATTGCCTACTAGCTACATAGTCACCAATATAAACATTGTTACTAGCAGTATTTGTGCAACAACCAGCATATTTACCCATTATAATATTACTACATCCAGTTGCATTACAATCAGAGTAGGCAAAAGCTCCGAATGCCATGTTATAACGTCCAGTTGTTACATTTCTACCTGCATAATATCCAACAAAGAAATTATGTTTACCACAAGTCATGGCTTGACCAGCACATTGACCAACTATAAAGTTATGCTGCGGAACTACTCCTGATGTAGCAAAGTTACATCCAGAACAAGTATTATCAGTAACAAAGTTTTTAGTCGCAATGCACTTAAATACTCCACCACCAGTAATTGTTACCGTGGCAATACCAGCAGCTCCAGTTGTTGCAGTGACCGCAACAGCACTACCAACAAAGTCGAAACAAGATATACTACCAGCAGTACCAACAACAGATCCCTCATCCTTAACTGTTAATCCACCAATCGCACCAGTTCCTGATGCAGTAATACCAGTTAAACAAGAACCATCACCACAGAACTTAGTGGCACAGAAGACACCACCAGAATTCATCGCCTTAATCGTAGATCCTGCTAGGCATACGTTAAAGGAATTATCACCAGTGATCCAACGATCTGTTGCATTACCAATCGCAAGTTGACAATTGCCTGTAGCAGAAACAGCTTGTACTTGAGTACCAATTAAAATATTTCTTTGACCCGAAGTGACTGTACATCCTGATTCCCTTCCAAGAAATACATTATAATTACCACTTGTGATTGCAAATCCACTTCCCTCACCTATGGATACGTTGCTACCACCAGTATTACTACCTGGTGTAGTACTACCAGCCAGTGCACAATGTCCTAGAGCGACGTTATCAGCACCACCAGACTGACCCATGCATCGACCAGCTCCACATCCAATATATACATTTCTCTTTCCTATCTTATTATAATAACCTGCCTTCGTTCCTATGAAAACACTTTCTTGTGCACAACATAGTGTATATCCTGCTGCCTGGCCTAGTGCAATATTATTATTTCCTGTTGCACCAGATGAATATCCAAGTCCTGCAGTATGACCCAAGTATATATTTTGATATCCAGTGGTGATACATCTACCAGCAGATTTACCAATGGTAATGTTAGTATTACCAGAAGTTGTTGTATAAGCTGCCTGACATCCAATAGCTATATTATCATTACCAGATGAAGCGGCACCTCCCCAACTTGCTGCCAGAGCTTCCCGACCCAGTGCAATACCATGATTACTATTGGCATATTTTCCTGCCTGTAATCCTAAGAAAAGGTTACAACCTCCACCCGAAATAAAGTAACCTGCATTACGACCCAAAGCAATATTATTACCACCAGTGAGATTGCAGTTAGATACAGCACCCTCACCAATCGCAATATTAAAGGTACCAGTAGTGCTTTTACAACCTGATTGTTTACCTATAAAAATATTACACCCACCAGAAGTTAATCCACAACCAGCCTCACAACCTATGGCAATATTTACATTTCCACTATTTACTAGTCTCATAGCTTTGTCACCAAGTGCTATGTTATAGTCTCCACCACTTCCACCACAACCAGCGTTAGATCCCGCATAAGTTCCTAAGAAAATATTATCACTACTCTTCGCAAATCTTCCTGTGCACTTACCAATCATTATATTTTGGTCTTCATCTATCAGGGCACAACCAGCCATTGAACCTAAGAGGGTGTTATGTTCACCACTTGTTATATTTCGACCAGCTTCCTGTCCTATGAATACGTTACAAACACCACTAGACCCATCTAAATCTTCACCAGCATTAGTTCCAGCAACTAAGTTACCTTGTGCATCAGGTGAAAATCCAGCATCAATACCAGTTAAACCAGCTCCACATCCAAAGAAACAAGTTGCAGTTACAGAGTTAATTCCAGATATATTTGTCGCGCTATCACCAATTATATTTCCATTCGCAGTTATATTTCCTGTAAAAGTAGAAGCTCCACCAACCGTAACGTCTGTGCTTATCGCTACTTTATTGGCATTTAAATTTAAGTCACCCTGACTATCAATGGACGGGGTTCCACTACCTAATATATTCAGTTCCTTTACGCCAAAACTTTTATCTGCCATTGATATTTTTAGTTATTTATAAGGGGGATTCGACAACTCTCATGTCGGTTGCATTGATGCTTGAGTTTTCAACTTTGTTTAAAATAATATGTGCTACTGGTTCGACCATGTTGTCTGCAATTGTTACCCAGTTACCACTAATTTGTGCCTCCACTTTATAATTATCATCCATAAATTTTAACCTCCAGAACTATGTGCAGTAAATCCATATACACCTGCAACTGGATAACTGCTTTGAGCTATGGCACTAAAATCAGATGCAATTGCTGATGTGTTTAATAATGTGGGATTTGCCCAATCTATTGACGTTCCACTCAATGGATATTTATAGAACTTGACATTACTTCCATCAATAGTCATTCCAACCATACCTCCGTCAAACATAACAACAACATTATAATGTTTAGTTGAAAACGTTTGTGCTGTAGTCCATGTCACACCATCAGAAGATTCTTTACATACGGTATTTCTCCAACAAAAATAAAACTTAGAGGTATGTTTATTATATACAATTTCTTGTAATCCATGATAATTAGGTGCACCTGGACCATTACTCTGAGATCCTTCATTAGTCCAACTTTCTCCATCTGATGAAGAAAGAACTGAATTTGTACCACTTACACTTAACCACCACATAAATTTACCACCATTGTAATCTGGATAGGCACCAAGATAACCATTAAATGAATATGGTGAATTTGAATATACTTCTGTCCAATTAACACCTCCATCAGTAGTCTTAAATATTCTTGACTTATTCATGCCACTACCTTGTATGCCAGATCCCCATACACTATATCCATTCATTGATGCAGTTCCATGTATGTAACCTGAACCAGAAGTTGTGATACCTGAAGTAGTAGTTAGAATACCCACAGAAAAAGTTGGTACAGGAGTTGTAGTACTACTTGTAGTATAGTATGCATTACCTGACCAGTTAGCACCAATTAAATTATTGGGATAACTATGATTGTAAGTGAATGGAGATCTTGCATATTCCGAAGGACTAGTACCACTTCCCTCTGTATATGATAAATCACTCATTTTTATCATACGATGATTACCAGCATAACCTCGAGCGTGCATGTGAGTTCTTGTACCCGTAAAACCACCCATTATAGAAGTGCTATAACTACCTTTACCATCATGTACCGTGGTATTTTCAAATGCATCATTAGTCACAATAAATGATGTCTTAGTTTGACTACTTGTATTAGTATATAATATTAGTGCAGCATAAGATTTTTGATATAATTCTCCAGTAAATGGTGGTACTGGTTTAGCTGAAAATGCACCTGATAATGTAAAATTACCACCTGAAAATTTAATTGAAAATACATCAACTTCAGGAACTGATGTTGATACTGCAGCATCATATATAATTCTCAAATTTGCTCCTTGCAAATTATAAGAATCAGTCCAATTAGAATCTGTTGCTGTGGTTGCTTCAGTTCCAGAATAAAGATAAGATGTGGTCGTATCACCAACATCATTTGCTAACCAATTTTTTACATCTGCATAAGTCCAAGTTCGATTATATTGTAACTTGGCAGCAATTAATCCTGCAGCTATAGGACATGCAGAACTAGTTCCATTAAATACTCTGACTTCAGATTCGACAGAAGATGTCGCTGATGTGACATTTATTTGTCCAACCATACTTCCATGGAATTGACAAATATAATAATAAGTTCCAGTGGTATCAGGAGTCCAAGAAACAGTTCCACTTTGAGCACCATTATTCGTTACACCTGATGCTTGATCTCCAGTTCCAGTGTTAGCAGCAGTCTTAATATAGAATGGATGTCCACTCGCATTCACAGAAAAACTTACAGTGTCACCAACTTTTAAATCAACATTGGGATTGTTACCACTTACAGATCCACCTCGATCAGATCCACTTAATGTATAAGCAGATGATCCTGAATTCGAAACTGAAATACTATATGTGTCTGGAATAATATAATAAGCATCATATCTATTATACCTTGTGCCACTATTATCATCACAAGCACAAAGAGTGTCATCACCAGCAGCCCAACAATCAATAAGGTTTCCCATATTACTATAATTTGCCTTTCTTTCCAATCCTCCAGCAGTGTGCAGATCATCTAAAACACCAATCGAAATTGTTTTGTAAGTATATGGAGTAGTGGTTCTATCAACACCAATTTGATGTGGAAATCCTTGTCGATTCAAACTATTATACGTTGGAGTATAATTCATCAAACCATAAATGCTATTGGTTTTTGCATCTGCATAATTTGTATTTGCACTTGAAGCATAATAATTATTAAAGTCTGCATGATTACTCTGAACTTGTTTTTGATTATTGTTACCAGCTGCAACAACAAAAATAACACCAGCAGCTATCAACTCATCACCAGCAGTGATCGCTGCATGACCATCAACATATTCTGGTGATCTTCTATTCAACCCATCACCTGTAAAGTTATCCATGAATTCTGGAAGACTTGAATAAGAAGTTCCACTACCTCCAGTTGCACCCGATCTAAAATAATAATATCCAGAAGTTGAAGGTGATTGTCTTAATCCCCAACTGTTACTTGATAGAGTTGGATTTTTTGTGTTATCAGAACTTCGATTTGGTTTATTTTGATGAAATATTTTTTGCATATCAAACCCAGCTTCAATTCCTGAATTACTTGATCCATAAAGATTTAAAAACCATTTGTTGGCGTTGTAAGCCCAACCATACTGTCTTCCATATGCCTCTGATGCACAAGGAGTTCCATGAAATCCACTGCCAGTATGATATGCAGTGTTACTTCCATTACATCTAGCTCTTGTGTAGTTTACATTAATTGTTACTGTTCCTACACTTGAAAATGATGCAGATCTCTTTGTAGAATCACCCCACCATTCTCTTGCCACTGATTCGACAGGTACAGTTGTTCCATCCCAACGAGTCATTAATCTATTTCCCGCATCCGCCTCAAACCATGCAGGATCAATATAGTAGGGTGCATCTAACGCTAAATCTAACACATCACATATTCCAGTTGTAGCAGAACTAGAAAATCCACTCTTTAAAACATTACCACCAGTATAATTACTCGGACCAGAAGTTGTTGCCGCTGTAGTATTATCTGACTGTTTTATATTTGATATTCCACTTGGATTACAAAATTCAATATGCCCAAACCACATATCCTCATCACATACGATCAGATCAACATCCACACCTGTGCCAAATTGTTGAATTCTGTCTGTTAATATTGTAGTCTCATTCTGTCCATACCAAGGATCAATTTTTTGTTCTTGTCTTTTTAATTGATATCCACATCTGTTTAACAAAGATGAATCTGGTGAAGAGGGTACTAATGTAGTAGATAACTGTCTTTGATGTTTTACTGTTGACGCATATCTATAAGTTTTTGATGTTGGTTCTGAAGCAGATATATCATCAGGATTTGATAGATATGTGCCAGGATACTTTGCAGAATTGATATGTAAATATTTTACTTTAGGATGATTTTGTAACGCAGTTGCCTCAGTATCAGTGAGTAAATATATTCCTCTTGTCTCACTCTGTAAACAATCATTCGGACACTCACATGTATCAGTTGGTATGTTATCTTCCAATGATCCATCTTTCATTAACTCTGCATGGATAAACTCCCAATCATCTTTTGTATAACACCCAACCCAATATTCTTTTTTTACATCTGTCCCTGATGGTTCTTTTGGCAGACTATCTTTTTGCGATTCAAAATCAATTTTTCTTTGATTATATTCCTCTTGATTCATATTCTAATCCTATAACATAGTATGACGAGTAAATCTAAATGTGGTCAGACCACTTACACCAGTTTCAGGTGTGATCTCAATTTTGACGACACCACTTGCAAGAGTGGCATCAGCAGAAACAAGCAACGTATCACTTGACATCACTGCGTATTCTTGTGAGTATGCTGTCGTTCCATCCTGCATCACAAGAAGTTTTTGAGATTGAATCTTCGATCCTGTGTTTGCGAAGATCGTATACTCTGCTGTCTTAAAGTCTGTCGAAGCGATCGTGTATTCGTTAATTGTGTGTGCGACACCAGCGGCAGCGGTGAATGTTCCACCTCCACCTACGACACCATAATGTGAACCTACTTGGAAGTCAGTCTTAGGATTCGTGGTTCCGATACCAACATTAAAGACATTGTTACCAGTGATCCAACGATTTGTTCCATTACCAATTGCTAGTTGATTATTTCCAGTGGCAGATGGAAGTTGCACATTACAACCAATTGCAATGTTTTGATTTCCAGTGCTTATATCACAACCAGCTTTGTATCCGAAAAGTGAATTATAACAACCAGTTGAAATACTGTTACCTGCACAGGTTCCCAAAATGGCACTACCACGAGCAACTGTAATAGATTGACCTGCAGCTGCACCTATGATGGTATTTTGAAATCCTGAAAATTCATTACATCCACCATATCCAGCCATACGACCTACGAAGGTGTTGTTATTTCCTCCTCCATTTCGTTGACCTGCAGCCACACCAAGAGCAGTATTATTACTACCATTAGTAACGCAACATAGTGCATACTGACCGATTGCTACACTACAAATAGTGGTATTATTGGCAACAATAGAAGATCCCTTACCAGATGCTTCACCAATAAAGACATTACTTCCACAATTAGCGCATTTTCCTGCATCCTTACCAATCCAAACATTATTACTTGCAGCAGAAATATTCTTTCCTGCGTCTTGACCTAATATTATATTATCACTTCCAGTTACGGTGCCAGCCTGCATTGCACATCTACCAAGCACAATGTTATCACCACCAGTGGTTAAGTTTTCAGCAGAACAAAGTCCAAGAAAAATATTACAACCACCACTTGTTGCAGTCTTACCTGCTCTCTGACCTATTGCTATATTAAAATCAGCGTCACTGTTTGCACCACCTAAAGTAACAAATCCTATTCCAATGTTACAACTACCAGTCTGACCACCGTTATTAGTTCCTGCAGATCTACCAATGAAAACATTGGCACTACCACCAGTTCTTTGTAATGCAGCGTTAGGTCCAATCGCAGTGTTTAAATCACCAGCACTATTATTAAAACCAGCACATGCTCCAATGTAAACATTACAACAAGCAGTGGTTAAACCAGAACCTGCCTTCCATCCTAATCCAATATTGCAACTACCAATATTAACTTCATCACCTGAATACTTACCCATGAATATATTATTATCACCACAAGTTATTGCCTTACCTGTGCAACATCCAAATAAGATATTATTTTCAGCGTTCGTTCCATTAAAATTACATCCAGAACAAGTATTACTTGCAAATAAGTTACCCTGTGCATCAGCTTCAAGTCCACCGATAGAACTACCGTCTGCCTTGGCAAAGTTTGATGCTGTGATGACACCACTGACGCAAGCATCACCAGAAACACTTAGTCTTGAACTTGGATTTGTAGTTCCAACACCAACATTCCAATCTTTGTTTCCAGATAACCATACATTACTTTGATAACCAATTACTAATTGACATCCTTCATTCGCTGATCCACCACTATCACAATAGTAAGGAACTCTATCAATACAAGCACCAATAATAACATTTCCACATCCACCTTCCTGTAATCTACCAGCTCTAAATCCTATAAATGTGTTGTAGTTATCCTCATATCTAATATTTCTTCCTGAACATGCACCAATGAGAGTATTTCCAATATCATTCTCAATGCTATTTCCAGCACCATGTCCGAATATAGCATTAAGATAACCACCTTCAATTCCAACACCTGCACAATCACCAACAACAGTATTTCGATATCCAGTGATGGCAGCGTCTCCTACTCCCGCATAAGATCCTATGAAAACATTACAATAACCAGTTGTTATACATTTTCCAGTATCACAACCCAAGAGAATATTTTTACATCCACTGGTTACATTTGCACCAGCATTCCTTCCTAATGCGACGTTATTATTACCAGTATTATTACTTGCTGTAGTAGAACCACATAGTGCTTTACATCCGATAGCAATGTTATCACTGCAGTATTGATTAGCACCCGAATAATTTCCTATGTAAACATTACATTTTCCATTATTAACACATGTTCCCGCACACATTCCAATGAGAACATTTCTTCTTGCACCCACTGCACATTTTCCTGAGTGGGTTCCTAATACAACGTTATGCTCACCATTACCGTTGAAACAACCTGTTCCACAACCAATTATAATATTGAATGATGAGGGTGAGGCACCAGCACATGTTCCAGCACAGTGTCCAGCAATTAAGTTACAGTTACTGTCTTGTGAGAATCCAACACCACTTAAGTTAGAACCATCACCATAAAGTTGATAGGCAGATAAGATACCAACACTTAACTTATTTGTATTACCGACACCAACTGCTGCGTTTGGATTTGTGGTTCCGATACCAACGTTAAAGTCGCAGTTACCAACAATCCAACGATTATCTTTAACACCAATGGCCAAGAAATTAGAATCATTTTGTAATACATTCCTAACACAACTACCAATCAATACGTTGTTGCTTCCTGATTGAGTAGTCGATCCTGCACAGTATCCTATGAAAGTATTATCACAACCACAAGACATAGAACTACCAGAAAGATCACCAAAGGCAGAGTTTCGATCTCCACGACCACAACAACCAACTCTCTTCAACGTAGAGGTTCCAAAAGCAGCATTATTTGCACCAACAAGTGCTTGGAATCCAGAATAAGCTCCGAAGAAAAGGTTACAACAACCAGAGGTCATGCTTCTGGCAGCTATGTATCCCATGGCTAAGTTGTTATGACCACTGGTTAATGAACAAAATACATCCTTTCCAAGTCCAATATTATATAAGGTGCTTTGTCCACATCTTCCAGCATTTTGACCAATGAAGATATGATGATCACCTTGATTCATTGCTTCACCAGCATTACAACCTATGAAGACATTAAAGCAAGTATCAGCATCTTTATTTGCACCAGCATTAGTTCCAGCAACTAAGTTTCCTTGAGCGTCTTGAGTAAATCCTGCACCAGTCATCTGTGACGCATCACCATAGAATTGATATGCAGATACAATACCAACTGCTAACTTGGCAGTATTACCAACACCAACAGCAAGGTCAGGGTTAGTGGTTCCGATACCTACGTTAAAGTTAGAGTTACCAACAATCCAGTTGCAGGTGCAACAACCGATTACAAATTGAGTGTTACCAGTTATATCTGGTACGTTAGCATTATAACCGATTGCAATGTTGTGAGTTCCTGTAATATTACTACCACCACCATTACCTGACTTATGACCAATATATAAATTACATCCAGTAGTGACTCGACAACCAGCGTAGTTTCCAATGAAAGTATTACTACAAGCACTTGTTATGCATTTAGCAGATTGACGACCAATAGATACGTTATTAGAAGCATCACTTGTTACATTTCTACCAGTATATTTTCCTAAGAAAATGTTATTACTTACAGAGGTGCCTCCAGCAATACCCTGTCCTGCTCTATATCCTAATAATATATTACTTGAAACAGTAGCACCATCTAAATTTTCACCCGCTTGAAAACCCACTACAATATTACTGTCGGCAGCAGTCATATTTTCACCAGATTCATCTCCGATAATAATATTCATATATCCACTTGTCATATCAAGTGCTGCTTTATTTCCTAATACAACATTACAATTACCAGTTACTGTAGCACCTCCTAATGCAGCACAACCTATTGCAATATTTCGACTACCAGAGGAGATACAACGACCTGCACACCTACCCATTGCTGTATTATAACTTCCAGTGTCTATCTTTTTACCTGCACCATTACCTATAACGGTATTAGCAATAGCAGTGTTTTTACATGCCATTACGAGAGTACCAATGGCAATGTTCATTTCACCATTATTTGTATTTCCATTTGTTCCCTGTCCTGCATTCTGACCAATTAAAATATTACCTCCACTACCACCAGTTGAATATTTACCTGCACAATCACCAATGAAAATACTTTCTGATTTATCTGTAACACATAATCCAGCACATCTACCCAAAAATATATTTGAACCTCCAGATGTAAGGGATTTTCCAGAATTATAACCTAATAAAATATTATGATCACCTGCATTTAATGCGTTACCAGCATTACAACCGAGCATGATATTGAAGCAGGTATCGGCATCTTTCGACGCACCAGCTCCTGTTCCTGCAACTAAGTTTTCTTGTGCGTCTGGACTGAATCCAACACCACTTAAACAAGAACCATCACCACAGAACTTGGTTGCCTCAACAACACCAGTTGATTTTGTTACAGTCGCAATACCAGCTAAAGTTACATTAAAGGAACTATCACCATCAATCCAGTGAGTGGCACCAGCACCAATAACAAGTTGTGTACTACCAGTCGCAGATAGTAAACAAACTGCATCACCAATAACTACGTTTTTATCTCCAGAAACATTCTGAGTAAAACCAGAATACTGTCCTATGAATATATTACGATCACCCGTTAAATAAGTTGCAGCATCAGCTCCTAGTGCAATGTTAAAACATCCTCCAGTTGCCTCTGCTCCAGCTCTATTTCCTATGAATATGTTTCGATCTGATGTTGATGATGTCTGAGATCCAGCTAAATTACCAATTGCAATATTAGCTTGCCCTGCACATCCTGCAGAACCTTGTGACCTTCCTGCATAGCATCCAATGAAAATATTTTTTGTACTTTCACTTGCTTTCCAACCTGCCCTTTTACCGAAGATAATATTATCACAAGCACAAGTTAAACAATAACCAGTTAGATAACCTAACATTAAATTATATCCACCAGTCGTGAGTCCAGTACCAACAGCATCACCAATTCCAATATTAAACAATGCATCTGCACTAGGACCTTGACAATTTGCCTTCTTGAAAATATTTTTTCCTATTGCAATATTATTACACGCCCATTTTGAATCACATAAATTTTCACTTCCTAGACTAATATCATATGCTCCCCCACAAACAGTTTTACCGATGTTAGTTCCTACATAAACATTTCGAAAACTTCCAGTTGCATTACAACCAGCATTATAACCCAAGAGAATATTACAACCGCCTGTTGTTATTTTTGCACCAGCACATGAACCTAACATAATATTATCTACACCTGACTGGATGTCATTACCAGAACACTGTCCTAAAGCAATGTTTCTACATCCAGCGGTTACTGATGAATTTCCATTTAAAGCATTGTCTCCAATTCCAATATTAAAGTCACCTGGATTTTGGTAACCTGCAGCAGTTCCCAAATAAACATTAGATAATCCACCACGAAAAGGAGGACCATTAACCTGTGCATTATATCCAGCGCAGTCTCCAATAAAGACGTTCGATGTACCACCCGCACCTACATCAGTTGCAGCCATATGACCAATCGAAATATTCTTCGTACCAGTTTCTCTTCCATAAGAAGCCTTACCAAAGGCAATGTTATAACAACCTGTATTTCTCATACCTGCCTGTAGTCCTGCAAAGAGGTTCACACTACCAGAATCACCACAGATACCTTTTCCTGCCTCTGATCCTAAGAAGACGTTATGATAACCAGTTGTATTTCCACATCCAGCTTGACATCCAATGAATACGTTTCGATCTGTATTTGATCCAGTGCCTTTCCTTCCTGCCTGATCACCAAGATAAACGTTATAACTTCCACCATCATGACAACATCCAGCAAATCTTCCTAAGATGATATTGGCATCACCACGATCACCACCAGCATTGACTGTCTTTTGAGCTTGTAAGTATCCCTTTCCAATAAAGTTTCCGTCTGTGGATCCAATACTTACCTTATCTAAATCCTGACCGTCACCAGAGAATGATGCCGCTGTGATAATTCCTGTGGTATTAATACTTTCATCAGTTCCAATACCAGGAAGATTTGTTAAATTAGCACCACTACCAAAGAATGATGTGGCAGTGACTGAGTTAATACCAGATATATTTGTTGCATTATCACCGACTATATTTCCTGCAAATGTAGAAACACCAGATACATTTAATTGCTGTACTTCTAGATTATTAAAATTACTGCTACCAGATGTACTAATACCAGGAATATTAATATTTGTTAATCCTGCACCACTACCAGAGAATGATGTGGCAGTTAAAATTCCTGTAACGATAACACCTGACTTGTCACCTGGAACTTCAATAATTGTTGTGTCATCACTTTGTAATACAATATCTCCTGCTGTTCCACCACCAGAATTAGCTTCTATATGAATATTATTACTACCACTTGATTCTATCTTGAAACCATCAGTAGCAGTGCGTTTAATTAATCCCAGACCGTTAGCAAAAAGAATTGATTCACCATCGTCTATATTAACAGTTGAACCAAATGTAGAAACACCAACAACGTTAATACCACCAGCTAAAACTTTGATACCTGTTCTTGCTGTTATTAAACCTATTGAATCTACATTTGTTACATCTTCATATGTTAATGTGCCACCAATAGTTACATTCCCAGTTACATTTAATGAACTTAGAGTTCCTAGAGAAGTTACATTTGGTTGGGCAGCAGTCTGAAGAGTTCCATATAATCCGTCGGCATAAACGTTTCTCCATCTTGTGCCTGTTATACCTAAGTCATAAGTACTATCAACATAAGGTTGTAGGTGTCCACTAGAGTCAAGTATTAATCTTGCTACACCATCAGTGCCTAATCTTAATTCATCGCTACTATGATAATAATTAATAAATCCCTTATATTCACCATCACCACTCTCTGCATCAGAAAAATATATTCGACCAGCTTTATCACTATCAGAACGAATTGTAATACCAGCTGTTCCAGACCCAGATGTATCTGCTATAGTTAAATCATCAGCTATTTGATGACCTTCAACAGTTGTACCTATTAGTACTCTACCCGCAACAGTAGATATTCCACCAACTTCAAAACCATTAACAACAGATAATCCAGCACCAACTGTTAAATTTTTATCAATACCAACTCCACCATTTATTTGAACGGCACCAGTATTAGAATTACCTAAAACGTTATCAGTTTGATTGGTAAATGTACTAACACCAGTAAATGTTCCTTCTCCTCCCCCTTCAACCTCTAAACCACCAACAAATAAACGTTGAGCAATATGTACATCACCATTGGTGACTGTTACGAGTCCTACAAAAGTAGAAACACCAGCAACATGCAAATTGTTAAAATTACTGGTACCAGATGTACTAATACCAGGAATATCAATATTTGTTAATCCTGCACCATTACCAAAGAATGATGTGGCAGTGACTGAGTTAATACCAGATATATTTGTGGCATTGTCACCGACTATATTTCCGTTTGCATTTATATTTCCAGCAAATGTAGAAATACCACCAACAGTCATATTCGTGCTAATAGCAACTGTGGGAGCATTGATGTTTATATTACCTACGTGTCCCGTGATGAAACTATTATTACTTGTGTGTCCTATTTCTATAAGACCTTTAGTTCCCCCCGAACCATTAGAATTTAATAATTTTAACGAATAACCTTCAGTTTGACTATTAACATTTGCGGTTTCAACTCTTCCAGAGATTGCTTGAATAGTGCCTGTTGACTGTACTCCCCAATTTTGTGTTTTAAGTTTAGTTGAACCTCCATATTGTAAGAATACCTGAGCGGAAGCACCAGAACCAAGTGTAGAAACACCAGATACATTTAATTGTTGTGTTTGAGTTGTACCATTAACAGTGACTCCATATCCCGTAGTAGCTATTTTTTCTGCATCATTATAATAGAGTCTAACACCTTCATCATCTTGGAATACAGCAGATGCTTTACCAGATTTTGCTTCAATAATAATATTGCCACCATCATCATCGTCTACATTATTTCGAATGTAAAATGCTCCAGTATTATTATCAATATACGAAGATGTCCCATTATGATATAATTGTAAATCACCATTGTCTCCTAACTGTATTTTCTTATTATCAGGAAGATTTACATTATCATTAAATGTAGATACACCAGATACTACTAAACTATCAGTTCTTACATTATCCGTAGCAGCAATACCAGTTAAATTACTACCATCCCCAAAAAATGATGTGGCAGTGACTGAGTTAATACCAGATATATTTGTTGCATTATCACCAATTATATTTCCGTTTGCATTTATGTTACCTGAAACTGTTAGTGAACCTAGAGTTCCAACAGAAGTTATATTTGTTTGTGCAGCAGTTTGAAGTGTTCCAGTAATATTTGTAAAGGTAGCACCTACTCCAGAAATATTTCCAGAAAAATCTGTTGCAGTTACAGAGTTGATACCAGATATGTTTGTTGCACTATCACCTACGATATTTCCGTTCGCATTTATGTTACCTGAAACTGTAAGTGAATCACGAAGAGTTGCTGGATAATTTGTATTAACAACGTTCGAATTTACCTGAACAGCATTACCCATATATCCATGAGCAACACATTGATAATGAAGAACCACTGGGGTTTGATCACTTACTGTTATTTCTGTATAAGTATTCTGGAAACTTACACCTGAAGTATATTCTGTAGTTTTATCTGCTTCAAGATAGAACTTAAGGGGATGACTTCCCGTATTATTATTTGTAAATCTGTAAGTTCTTCCAGGTGTTAATGTTAAGAATGGTGCCTGAACTCCATTGATAAGATATGCACTGCCACTACCTGTTCCATTATATCTGTGTGTTGCATCCTTACCAGCAACAGTAACTGTAAAGTTAACTGTGCTACCAAAAGGTGCCTGTAAATAATCAAAATTAGCAAATGCAGATGCACTTGCAATTCCAGAAACATTTAATTGTTGTGTTTCAGTTGTTCCAAGTACAGTAACACCAACTCCAGTGGTAGCAAATTTCTCATTGCCATTGTAATATATTTTTACATCCTCATTAACAGTAGCTTTAAGATATGCCTCACTATCATCTGCTCTTTTGAGTATTAGTGAATCACTACGAATTTTAAGATCATTAGTAGAATTTTTTATATGACTATTACCTGCATGCCATATCTCAAGATCATCACTATTTCCAAATTTTAATCTGGCACTATCAGTAAACTCTAAATCATTTTCAGAAGCATCAAATGTTATATTCTGACCAGCAGCAGCACCCTGAAAAACTACATCAGCATTATTAAATGTAGTAACACCATTGAATGTAGAAACACCAGAAACTGATAAATGTGAATCTAATCCAACAGGACCACTAAGAGTTGATATCCCACTTATTGATAATGCAGTTCCAACAATATTACCTGCAACAACTGACCCACCAGTGAACTCTCCAAATACAGTACTATAAATTCTATTTGCGGTTAAAATACCAACTGCTAATATAGAAGTATTACTTACACCAACTGGAGCATTAACATTATCAGTTCCAATCGCAACGTTACTATTAAAAAAGGAATTATCATTAAAGGTTGATACACCACTAATATTTAAGTTAGAAAACTCTGATGTACTAGTGGTACTTGTTATAGCAATATTTGTTACTTGTATGGTTCCACCAACACTAACATTACCTACCACCTCAAGTGGTGTTTTATCCTCACTATATGAAGTGATACCGACCTTGAGTTGTTTTAGTCTACCGCTAGTGTATGGTGCGAATTTCATTTTAGTTTAGTGTTTCTAATATACTTCCTATAAATTTCACATTTGATGCATCATTAGCTGATAATACAAGTGTATCACCAGTTTCCAATACTAATTTACCTGCCAACAAATTAGCAGTGTCACTTGATTCGATTGGTAAATCTTTAATAATTTCTGTTGTAACAGCAATTCCAGATACAGATCTTTCATGTGCTAATGAAACTGTATAAGTTTGTGCCCCTACATTTGCTGCCTGAGCGAGAAGAACAACACCAGTGTATCCAACAGGAGCTGTATAAATTCCAACTGGACTTGTGGGTGCAACCTTGGTTACTGTTTGGAATACGTTTAATGCTAATGCCATTGTTTAATCTCCTCCTAATGCTAGTATAAATGGCGTCATTGTTGAGAACAAACTCTTAGAATAGAATGTTCCAGTAATTGTTCCTTGTTGTTGATCGATGATGACACCATCACCAATTCTAAATTGACCTGCTTGGTCTGTACTGGTAAAGATTGTGAGTCCACCAGCACGATCATCTACTTCATTATCTTGGATTGCAACACCACCTCTTGAGGGAAGTGAATTTATAAGGTCAACTCCAGATCCAATGTATTCAAATGAGTGACTTGATGCAAGAATCCGACTCTGTTTATGAATCGGAACAGTTGTACCAACACCAACCACATATGGCACATTATCATCAACAGTAATTGTTGTGATGCCACTTGATATTGGAGTTGATTTACGTATTGCGTAATACTTATCTCTCATAACAAGAGAGGCTGTTGCTCCAGCACCTCCACCACCAGCAATACTAATTGTGGGTGTTGACTCATAACCTCTTCCACTTGATACTAAATCAATACTATCAACCTTTCCATCCTTTAATACTGCCACTCCCGTTGCAGTAATTCCAAAATCAGCCGAAGGAGATGTAATCGTAACTATTGGAGCACTAGTGTAATTAGATCCACCAGCAGTTACTTTAATCTTCTGAACCTCTTGATATAATTTATCAAAGTATACAACCTGCCCATCAAATGGTCTGACAACATCAATCTTTGCAGATCCTGTAGGATTACCCGTGTCATAAGTGTGAGCAAGAGTTGATATACCTATGTGAGTTGTGAATTGGTTTCCTGCAGGAACTGACTTGACATCAAATACATACCCAACATCACCATCAGGATAAACTTTAGTTCCAAAATCACATGTTAAAGTAATATTTGATAATGAAACACCCATACCAACCTCAAAATTATGATTGGTTTGTGTAGTGACCGTTGTCAATCCTGTAGTGTGATCATATTGAAAATTAGATATATTAAACGACGTGCTGTTTACATTAATTGCAAAAGTATCTTTATTAGCTGCTTGTTCTGTAACTATAACTCCTGTATTCTTACGAGGACTTACACTCTCTGTAACTAATCCAAAATTACCAAATGATGAGTTTGAGTTTGTAATATCACACTGTCCACCACTTCCTGCGAATACTCCAACATCACTATTGATTGTAAACAATGAAACTATCTGTGCATAACCACCATTTGTAATGGAGACTCCAATACCATTCGCATTATATTGAGTAAAGGCATCCGTAACCATACTTTTGAAAGGTCCAAACACTGCATTTCCGTCCACCTTCATACCAATACTATTCTGTATGAAGTTTGTGCAGTTACTTACGTATGGTGATTGTGTAGAATACCTTGGTTTCTCTGGATCAAATGCAACGATTGCACTACCAGCATTCATTGTTCCTGTGAAAGACAATTCTGATAGATAATTGCCAGGTGATACGTGAAATAAATCACTACCTGCATTCTGTGGTGTTATTGATACTTCTCTTAAACTATCTCCGACTATACTTACTTGTGATGGTAATTTAACTGGATTATTTTCTACATAAGATCCAGCACTAACTCTAATAATGGATCCCGTTGTGGAGATTGCGACTGCTCCTGCGATGGTTCCTTTTGCGTCTCCAAGTTTGAGTCCTGTGTTGTTATCGTTTCCGTCTTTTGTGACATAGATGACATTTGTAACTGTTGCTCCAGCACTTACTCTTACTACTTCTGTGGCTATACCTGTCTGAGAAAATCGATCTCTCAACGTTACGAGTTCTGCGTCGTAAGTATTAAGAGCTAATTCTCCTACCTGTAGGTCAGTAACCTGTGGTCTCTTGCCAGGAACCGCAGATCTTTTTATTCTTATTGGCGTCGCCATTTATCCTTATTCGGTATTTACCACAAAAACAGTATATACTGCCTGTTATATTTATCAGGTTAAATTATTCCTTCTTGGTTTGTATAAAAATAAGTCTTTAGCAGAGTCAGGTTTCATCCAATCTTGAATTTTATTATACCTACTCATCGTAAAAAAATCTTGATTAAAATACCATTCATCCCAAGGTTCATGTCCTTTCCTTTGATTGCATTTATTACAACAACAGACTACATTCTTAGTAAAGTCTGTTCCACCTTTGCATCTAGGAACAACATGATCAATTGTTAAATTATTTTTATCACCACAATATGCACATTCCCAATTCCATTTTTCTTTTATATCCCTCCTCCATAATCTTTTTGCCTCTGCTGAACTCGTTGTACGTAAATTAAAAACATAAGCTTTCGATGAATGGAGAATACCCATATAAATTTGTAAGTTATTTTTATTTAGAAAAAGTCTAATAGACAAAAAAAATACCCCGAAATTTTTTTCGGAGTATTTAAAATCAAAAAGTGATTTTGGTCTTAACCAATGCTAGGAGCAGTTAAAGCAACTGTTGTTGACTCTGCTGATGCAAGGTCTAGTGGGAAGTTGTGTGCATTTCTTTCATGCATTACTTCCATACCTAGGTTTGCTCTGTTAAGAACGTCTCCCCATGTAGGGATAACTTTACCATTAACATCAACAACTGATTGGTTGAAGTTAAATCCGTTCAAGTTGAATGCCATTGTACAGATACCCATAGAGGTTAACCATACACATACAACTGGGAACACTGCTAGGAAGAAGTGAAGACTTCTTGAGTTGTTGAAAGAAGCATACTGGAAGATAAGACGACCAAAGTAACCGTGTGCTGCTACTATGTTGTATGTTTCTTCTTCTTGTCCGAACTTGTATCCATAGTTCTGTGATTCTGTTTCAGTTGTCTCTCTGATTAGAGAAGATGTAACTAAAGAACCGTGCATTGCTGAGAATAAAGATCCTCCGAACATACCTGCAACACCTGCCATGTGGAAGGGGTGCATAAGAATGTTATGCTCTGCTTGGAACACGAACATGAAGTTGAACGTACCTGAGATACCTAGTGGCATTCCGTCAGAGAAAGAACCTTGACCGAAAGGATACACTAAGAACACTGCAAATGCTGCAGATACAGGTGCTGAATATGCTACACATATCCATGGTCTCATTCCTAATCTGTATGATAGTTCCCACTGTCTACCCATGTAGGCAGAAATTCCAATAAGGAAGTGGAAGATAACTAACTGATAAGGACCACCATTGTACAACCATTCATCGACGGTTGCTGCTTCCCATATAGGGTAGAAGTGTAGACCTATAGCGTTTGATGAAGGAACAACT
>VTLG01005914.1_pt1 | contig 31901 bp, 13 predicted proteins | sample 4694571 | NCBI WGS metagenome assembly VTLG01 (sample SAMN12604809, study PRJNA352737) | marine metagenome | biome: ENVO:00000447; feature: ENVO:00000209|ENVO:00000569|ENVO:01000036; material: ENVO:00002151; isolation source: viral sequences binned using virsorter ...
AAGTACCTAAAGTAAAACTACCAATTGTAGTTCCACCTGAATCTTTTCTTGTTATGACTAACGCTGCGGAATGACCATTGTAAAGTCTTACCACACTAGCTGAGTCAACATTTGAAGCAGATGATAAATCACCCTCTGCTGCTAAGACTTTAATTAACATAATTCTAAACTTTTATTGATTATTTATGCTGTTTTTATATTCTTATTAGATTTTTTCTTTGCTGTTGGTAAAAAAGAACTTGGAAAAGGATATAAACTTCTAAATTTTTGATTTTCTTTTTTAATAACATCAGGAGTTCTAATAAATCTAGTGTCAGATTTAATAACATCAATTTGTTTAGGAGTTACTGGTTTTGGTAATTCCTCCATTAATTGTTTAAATGTTTTCATTTCTTATCACGTTTGAATGGTTTTATCTTGCTCTTTGCTTTTATTTTCTTTGATACATCTGGAACTGCACCTTTAGGTATATTAGTTGTTGTTGGTGCACCTAATACATTTTTATTGAATACTGAATCAATTTTTGCATCTGTAGGATTACCTTTAAAACCAGGTGCTTTATATATTGCACTGTGTTGATCTCCTACATTTTTAATTATAGTTCTTCCATCTTCTCCTGCTTTACCTGCTGCTTTTAATTCTTTATCAATAAATCTATTTGCTGCTTTACTCTGACCTCTCATTGTAAAAGCACCAGTAGCTGCTGTTACATCATCACCTTGCCTTACTCTTGTCGGGTCATAATTAATATATTTACCTCCTCTTGTCTTCATAACATTAGCACCTTTTTGACCAGGCACAGTGCTTTGATATTGCTTGACAAGATTCTCTGCCTCTCTACGAGGTGAAATAAAAGGATTATCAGGATCACTTCTTAATTTTTGAGTTGAGCGAATTACAGTTTTTTTAATATTTTTTAAAGCATCTTTTGGAAAAGCTTTTCTGATTCCCTTAATACCTTGCTTGACTAAAAATTTCTCAAACTTATTCAGTTCAGTAATAAATTCTTTGTAAGTTTTCATCAGCAGTTCCACCTTCTAAGTGCCTTATTGATTCTTGAATCAGGGTCTCTTCTTGTCTTAGCAGAAGTAAGTTTCTTCTTCATACCTTTCATTCTTCTACAGAAAGATAATCTTCTCTTTGCAGATTTAGAACCTTTCTTTAATTTTTTAGGATCTTTTGTGACTGCAGTTTGTAATTTAGAACCAGGATTTTCACGACGATATGCTTTGACTGCTGCTTTACTTAAACCATCAGTCTTATCTTTGCGATTTACTTTCTGCCAATCTTCATCTATTTCTGTTCTCCAATCATAATGATCTTTAAGTGGATTTTTACCTTTTGGATTATTTGCTGGTGGCAAATCATCTGTAAAAGTTCCTGTTGGTCTTTTATCTATAAATTTTTTCTTGATTGATTTTTGTGACTTATCTAGATATTTGTCAAAATCTATAGGTTTACTTAAATCAACTTTAACTGCTTTTGTTCCTTTGTTTGGTTTTTTACTCAAATCAACCATTTTCTTCGCTTGATTAATAACAGATTTTGTTTGTATGTTTTGACTAGTTACTTTATCAGGTGGAATATACTTTTTAGTAATACCTGCACCTTGAGTTACTCTCTGTGCACCAGTCTTGGTAAATGGATTTACCTTTCCTATGTTTTTTAATATTGTTTTACCAAATTTGGCAAGCATTCTTGTTTTAAATCCTTCATAAAGATCATCATTTTCCTTTAATGGTTTTGCTTTAATTATATCAATAGTTTCGATTTCTGTAAACTTAATATCATCAGAATTCCAATCTTGAATTACTAATTCACTTTCAATCGCAGTATTTTCCTTCATTGCCTTTTCTAAGTCATCTGCCTGTTTTGCGTGTGTTTTAGAACCCTTTCTAAGTTTTTTAACTAATTTTTTAACAAATGGTTTATCTTTTTTATCTAACTCCTCTACAACTTTAGTCACCATTATAGTTGGTCCAACTTCTTCTTTCTCTTTTTTCTTTTTCTTGCCAGTTAATGCTTTCTTAGCAACCATTCCTGCACCTAACATAGCTGCTTTTACTAATAAAGGAACAGCTTCTTTGATTTCACCTTTATTAGAAAGTTTTCTAGCACCAGGATGAAGTTCCCCTTTCTCCATAGGATTAGGTCCTTTTAAAGGACCTTTTATAATCTTCTCCTTAGTAGGATTAGGTCCTTTTAAAGGACCTTTTATAATCTTAGATTTATCTATCTTAGAAAAGTCAATCGCATTATCTTCCTTCATTGCCTCTTTACGAATTTTTGCAAAGTAAATTTTAGTTCCCTCTTCTTTACCATATTGAGCGATCATATTCTTTTTCATGTCAGAATCATCATATTTTTTCTTTAACATCGTATCTTTTCTCTTCTGAGCAGATGTCATTGTTGCTTCACCCATATATGCAGTTCCATCTCCACCTGTCATCATTTTTCTTACTCTAGCAGGTACAGTCTTCTCACTATCCTGATATACAACAGCAGGACCGTAATTAGTATTTTTTAATTTTGTCTTTTCCTGTATATCAGAAGAAGTATCTTTTACTTCTTCTTCTTGGACTTTTTTACGCAGTTTGGATACCTCTTACCAAACATTGTTTTCATTCCTTTCTTTTCATATCCTTTCCAACACTTTTCATCTAAGGTTTCTCTCCAATCATAATGTTCTTTCTTAGTTTTATCCGTGTTATAATTAAGTTTAAATTCTCCTGGACCTGTATTAGTTCTTCTTCTATTTACTTCTTTAACATATTCGTCCTGTTTTTCTTGACTAACAGATTTACCTTCCTTCGCCTTGGTCTGCATTTCAATTTTTGTCTTCATAAATTCCTTATCTTTCATCTGTTCATTTACTTCATATTCAACCTCTTCCTTACGACTGTTTCCCCAGTTTGCAGCACCAACTTTACGACACTTTACTAATGCACCTGAAGCATATGCACTTGGCCAAACTGAATATCTTGACTTGACCTTATGATAACAAGCGTCTTTAGTTCCACTGCCTTTACCTTTTCTATCTTTGACTTCATTAAGATCTATTTCTGTTTCTTCTGTATCTTCTAAAATTATGTCTCCTACTTCTATTCCATTCTCTGCAAACCAACCACGATTAACTTCGATTGCATATCTTATATCATCATCAGGATATACAGGAATTGGATTCATTGGATCTAATTCTTTAATACTTTCAATTATACCTTCTTCGTTTATAAACGCAATATCAAGAGGTATGAAAGTATTTTTCATATGGAATGAATGATAGTCAGTATTCTCAAATATGAATAACATACCACGATCTTGCTCCAAACTCTCACGGAACATCAGACCTAATTTAAATTCTCCATCGTTTTGTGGAACTTCAAGTTGAAGTGGTAATGAGATAAATTCTTCCTTCATTTTCTTTTTCTTTTTAGGTTTGTCAGTTTTGACATATGTTGGTTTTGCAGCACCACGCTTTTCCTGTTGATTAGGATCTGCTGCTCTTTTTCTACGATGTGCAGATTCTCTTTCCTTCTTACTCATACTATCATATTTAGAACGAGATACGCATTTTGGCACTCCCTCACCTGGTTCATCACTCGCACAGGTTCCACCTGTTTTAACATTTACCCATCCACCTTTTCCGTCTTTTGATTTAGAACCTTTAAACCAAGAACGAAGTGTTCCCTCTTTGACACTTTCTTTATCAGTCATATAATCTGCTGCAGTATCAAGATAATCTGCTGCTTTTGTGATTTTAGACTGAACCCAAGCCATTTCATTACCTTCACCTTTACCAACTTTCTTTTTGATTTTTTTCGCAGCGACCATTATATTATCAGTCTGACGACGAATCATTTCATATTCGTGATCGCCATGCTTTGATTCATTCATCGCTTTGGTTTTCTTTTTCATTGAGTTGATAAACTTTCTATAGACAGCTGCTTCAGAGGTTTTACCCATCACTCTTGCTCTTTGCTCCATAGCAATTGCTGCTTGAATTTTATGAGCGTGTGATCGACCTGATTTCCTAATTTTTGCCACACTCGCTTTCGCTGTTGCGACATCCTTAAAACCAAGTCCATGAATAGTTCCTTTAGGATCTTCATCAGTGTATAAATCAGAATGTTTTTTTGACTTTGCAGGTTGCCCTTTTTTACGGGCAATACGAGGATTTGATTCCTCAGTCATTTTCTTTTTTTTACCCGCACAATGTGCTTTCTGACTAAAACCTTTTGGGTTGTTGCAATCAATAGACTTTTTATACTTTGCAGACCATCCTTCCTTTACAAGAAAACCATCCTCACGGACAGTATAACCTTCAGGAATAGGTTTACACTTCTTATCAGTATTGCAATAGTATTGTCCCTTTTTACAGGAAGTCTTTCCCATTATACAGACTATTCAGAGCTATTATTATTTAGCAATCCGTCTTTTAACATCTTTGAGAGTTCACTTGTAGAACCAACAAAGAGTGCGTTGTTTGTAACTGTGCCTTGTTTCTTTGGATTATCCTCTTCTATGTCTTTAACTTTTTTATGTAAATCTGCTAACTTATCTGTTGTATCGGCAACTGATTTTATAAGTTGTCCTGCAACTTCATATGCTCTTGGACTTGCAGTTTCCCCTGCAACTTCCATAATACCATTGATCGCTTCTTGACCTTTCTCTATGAGTGAATATAAATTACCTCTTGTATAATCATAATCTTTTTTAACTTCATCAACCTTGGTTACTTCATCTGCTTTTACAATTGCATCAACCTCAACACTACCATCAGTATTGAAAGTATCATTCAATGAATCATAACCTTTTGCCATTAGATGTCTACCCCTCTATTAGGTGCAAATTCTTTTCCATCACCAAAGAATGAACTTGTTTCTGTAAATCCAAAATCATCGCCTGGTTCGATAAATGGTGTATCATCAGTATCTATAACACCATCATCGTTATAATCTTGTTTTGGTTTAGGTACAACAGTGTATCTCTGTTCTCTTTTTGCAGTTCTTGTATTTGTATCTGAGTAGTAATCCAACTGAACTTTTTTGATAAGTCCGTCTGGAGTTCTCGCAATGTGATTAAAGAAGAATGTTTTTGCTGTAAATGAAAGTGTATAAATTAGTGCTCTTCTTGTTGCAAAATCACCTTCATAATCATCTTGTTGTGCGATGTTTTGAAGAACCATTGGAATATCCCTTTTTTCTCCGATTGATTTTACTAAGTCAATCGATATATTAAAACCTGGTTGAAAAAACGGTAGTATTTGCTCTAGGATTTGTAATCCATCATCTTGTAATTTTACTAGAATATTCAAATCAAAACCAAGATTATATGGAACAGGCATGAATACCTTTTTCATTTTATCACCATCATCACTATCTAATGCCTTGAATGTTTGTGTAATACCTGCCTTTCTTGTAGAATCATAAGAAATATTTGTAATCTCAAAAGACATTCTTGGTAGTGTGATTTGAGTCGCTTTATTTAATTCTGCTTGCTGCGTAATTCTTGCTAAAAACTTTTGTCTTGGTCCATATGCAATTGGAACTTTAATATCAGATATAACATTTCCAGCACTATCATCGTGACGAACATGAATATCATTAAACAGTGTGCCAAACGCAATAACTGTCTTTCTTATAATTTCGTGATAAAAATAATTGCCTAACATTAGAAACTACCAAATGGATTTGACTCAGTGAAGTCAATGATTAAATCTGCTTCTGATTCAAATATGTCGCCTTCATTATATTTATCGTCTGTGTCATCATCGAAATTAGATACGCTGAATAGAGCACCTGATGTAAGACCCTTGATATCTTCACCAGCAAAGAATCCTGTAGTTGTTGTTCCAATACCGACATTACCTACTTCAAGAACTCCTGTATCAGCATCCCAACTCTTAACTCTTGCCTGTGTTCCAGAACGCATTCCTTGAACTATCTCATTGAAGAAATAAGTACCAATGCCACTGATTGTCTCTGGATCAGCGATTGTAATTGTTGGAGATCCTGTGTATGCTGCACCAGGATTAGATACAAATATTGAATTTACTTGATTGAATCCGTTACCAGCATCACCTATTGATGCAATACCAACAGCTCTATCAGAAGCTATACCAGCATTTGGAATTGGAATAGTCACTGTGGGAGCAGTACCGAATCCGATACCATTATCAGTCATAGTAAATCTTATTATACCATTTGATGTAGTGTTAATAGAGCAAGTTGCTGCTGCCCCAGTTCCACCACCACCTGATATTGTAATCGTTGGTGGTGTAGTATAGTTTGCACCAGCATTAGTCAATAATATTTTATCTATTGATGTGACATTTGCTATTGAAGTTGTAAATGCTACAGCAGTTGCATTATCACCCGTCGATCCGCTAGGTGATGTGCTTATTGAAACAACAGGAGTCCCTGTAAATCCTGAACCATCATTATTCAAGAATATTTCACGAATATATCCAGTTCCAAGTACTGGTGTTGTGGTTGCTGTTCTACCAACACCAACTAATTGAAGGGTTGCAATATAACCTACATCATCAACTTGTGTATCAATCGCTTCAATAGAGGTATCAATAACCTCATCTTCGTATTCAAAGAGTTCACACTTAAGTTTATAAACGTAATTACTTCCTAATTGATAAAAAGGTTCTTCGTGTTCTACAAATTTAATTTCAAATAATCTTTGACCTAACGGAAAAAATACTAAGTCACCTTCACGAGGTCTTGATGATAACTCGATATCATCATCTGCATCCATAAATGGTGCAATAAATTCTTCAAATCTTTCTTTTGAAATGGTAAGAGTTACTTCGTCTCTCAAACTCATACCAAACTTTGTTAATACATCTCCAGCACCTGCATATCCATCATAAGTATCAACATATGCTTCAAGAGAAAAATTATCATCAAATTTTGATGCGGTGACTTCTTCTATAATTGTTGATTGATTAACAAACTTTCTAGGTATGAAAGTTATTTCAACACCATAAATTTTAAGATGTTCATTAATTAGACTCTGGACTAATCTTTGTTCTCCTCTCGAACCTTGTAGAAAATGTGGATTTAATGCCATTATTCATCACCCAATGAAGTCTAGAGGAGGAGTCTCGTAGTCCATCATCATCCTTGACCTGAGTTCCTCTAACTCTCTGACTCCATCATCATATATCTCCCTACCATTTAATTCTATTCCACCAGGTAATTTAGTCCCTCTAAACTTGATTAAGTTCATACCCCACTGTTTTTTCATTAATGCAACGAAATATCTTTTTACAAATGGATCATTATATACCTGATTATATTCTTCAGGGTCAAGTGCACGAAAACAATCAATTACAATAAAATCATCTTTTTGTTGTGCTCCCCAATCAATATCTAAGTATAATCTATCTTGTCTTTGATTAAACCTTATTTGTTTATCAGTAGTAAGTAAAAAATCTATGTCTTCAAGATATGTTTTAGTCATTGCATATTGCAACAAATTAACAGAGTTAAAATAATATAAGTCGTTTAAAAACAATTGATACTTTATACTAAACATTCCACCTGAAATAGAACTTGTATCAAACTTGAATATTCTGTTTACACCAACCACATGGTCAGGAACTGATATAAAATTGGAAGTCTCATAAAAATTACTTGATACAGTTCCTGCAGTATTTGTAGATATACCTGATGTAGTTACTATACCAACACCATCAGTTCCTTTTGCTGTACCTCGATCAATATCTTCCTGTGTTATCTTATATTTCAAATACATTCTCTCAATGCCATTGTAATGACGCTCTTGATATAATTGAAGAGTGTCATCAAGTGCATCGTGTATCTGGTCAGTATCAAGGTTTATCTCCAATACAGGATAACCCAGTTTACGTAAACCGAAGTTTATAAGTTGTCCTCTACTGTTTGGTGCTGCCATTACTCTCCGTGAGATTTGCGATTTCCTCTAAAAGTTCATGCTTTTCCTTTTCATAATCATTTTTTAGAGTTTGGAGTTTTGCCTCCAATAGAACGTTTTGATTTAATGCTGCTGCTAGTTTTGTATGATATAAGTTCACTAATACATTAACATCTACTTCACTGTTTTGTTGCATTTAGAAAGTTCCTCCATCTAGGGTTGAAGTCCAATGTGGTTTGTTTATATAGACGTTGGTAGCAGCACCTGGCACAGATGCTAGGTTTGCAATTGCACCACTCTGACCCTCTCTTCTTAGATTATTAGTTGTATTAAATGTTCCCTCTACACCAATCAAATTAACAGAATTACCACCTGTTACTGCTGATTCAACCACACCAAAAGCACCTGTGGTATCTTGTTTAATAATATCACCAACTGAAACTGTTATAGCAGCACTTAATGAACTTAAAGTAATTTTTGTAATCGCAGTTAATACTTGTTTTGAAGTAATGACTGGTGTTTGTGGATTATTTGTAGATCTCTGTAGACCAGTATCATCAAACCAAACAACACCACCAGAATTAAAGTCACCTGACTGATAGTATATTCCCTTAATATCTAAGAAACCTCTTGTTCCAGTTACAACACTAGCTGATATAGTTGCATCAGGAACATAAGTCCATCTACGACTATTATCACCGTGTGTACCGTGATTGCCTGTTCCAGCACTGCTGGAGGCGATTGAACTGTCATCTAGACCAAAGAAACCATCGGTTGAGTTCGCAGTTCCTATACCAGTATTATAAGTAAATCCAAGTCCACGGTCAGTATTAGTATCAGTGGCATGTACGACTGTTATTTCAGTCTGTGTGCTGATTCCTGCAATCGCTGTTCCTTGGAAAGTAAGAGTCTTAGTTCCAGTATTGACATTAGTAACAGTTGTTATACCACTTGCAGAGAAACTTGGGTGTAAAAGTGTATCATCAACTGAGATACCTGTTACTTGATCGACTACGACCTGTGTTGCACCCGATGCCATTGTTGACATCACAGTTCTTGTACTTGTAGTGTCACCAACCATCATGATTGGGTCATTAACAGTAGTCTGAGTTGAGTTAACTGTAGTTGTTGTTCCATCAACTTGTAAGTTACCTTTGATGATAACATCACCTTCATTACTTAATCCATCTGGATATGGGTCAATGAATATTTTGTTATCAGCACCAGCTAATGAAGCAATAATATTATTTTGAATTCTAATATTTCCAAGTTTAGAGTTTCCACCTGAAACTATTAAATCTCCATCAACATTGACTTTACTGCTAGTAAATCTTACATTTGCTCCAGCAAATTTTAATTCATCAGTTCCGTCCTCATCATACTCTATAGTTGCATCAGCAGTTGCTGTTCCATCTGCACCTCCACCAAATCCAAGTTTAGTATCATCGGGAACCATCACCTCACCAGAACCATTTGGATTGAATATTACATCTCCATTATTATTAGTCGAAGATAATGTATTTCCGTCTAAAGTTAAATTATCTACATTCCATATGTCTATTTTTCTATCACTATCAAGAATTGCTACTAATCCACCATCTGTATTTCTTGTATTTGTTTGACCTGCTAATTTACCAGGTTCATGCTCCATCATTGATGTGTAATAATGTCCTGCTATCGGATTAACATTAGCACCATCATCTCCTAAAAATACCCTGTCTTTATATTGATTAACACCGCCAAACTGACCTATACCAGTCACGTATGCCATCTCACCCCAATTCAAACTCGCTGGTTTGGCTGTACCAGATGAACGTTTGATTCTAATTATACTAGCCATTTCAGAAATTTCCTCCGTTGATGTCTAAATTCTGTGCTGCACCTGGAGTCAACTCCAATGTTGCGTCAAATTTTTTCGTAACTCCATTAAAAACTAGAACCATACCATCTTGTAAGGTTCCAGAAATATTCACATCACTTAATTCTGTTAATGAGAGAGTTTGAGCACCTGCCAGAGATGAGATCACCTTTGTGGCATTTTGCTGTCCTACTCTGACTTTTATATTTGCCATCTAAGTTTAGCAATTCAGATCTAAAAAGTATTTATATTTACTATGACGTTATCTTTGAAGATAGATCATGTAAAAGAGATTTTAGTGTTTCAATCTCATTTTTCATACTATCAAGTTCTGCTTTTTTATTAGAATTAAACCTACGGTTAGCGATATAATTTTCGTAACCGATTTTATCAGTATTAATAATCGCATTTGTATTTTCATCACGGTATAAATTACCGAAACCTTCTACTGGTATCATGCTAATGCTATTGCCCTAAAGTCTCTTATTCTAACTGGTTTGCACTCATTAATTTGTGTCATAACAATTTTAATTGTAAAAGCACTAAACTGCTCTAAATTATCAACTGTAAATTGATATTCGTTAAATTCATCAAATTTACTGTTTCTAACGAAAGCATCTGCTCTTCCATCGTTATTTGCCTCATCAATAACCACATCACCAAAACCATCACCATCTGTGTCTAGCATATTTGCATAACCAGGAAATGCTCTATAAGTAGATGAAACCTCAGATGAATCAGGAGAGAAGAGTCGATAAAATACTCTGAAATCTGCTCCTTCTTCAATACTTGCACCAACTAATACTTTAAGTGATGTTGCGGGTTGAGCTAATTCTATTACGTCAGTTACAAATGATGATGCGTGAGGATCATTACGTAATTGATTTGTGCGAGAGTCAGTTGCATAATTATTAAATCCTATTGGATTGTTAATCTTATTTCTAAGATATATTAATGTTAGATTTTTTAAATCTACGACAGGAGAAAGATTCACATCAGCAGATGTCAAGTTCATATCAAGAATAACAGATTTCTGTTTAGGAAGTCCAGTTAGTTTGTCCTCGTTCACGGTAGAGGCGACTAGTCTTGTATTATCAAAATGAGTAAACTGATTTAAAGCGATGGGTTGAACTCCTTGATCTAAGAATGAAACTTCATTTCCTCCAGCACTAGTTCCACTTATTGTCCTAACTGATGCAGTAATATCAGTTGTTGTAGATGGTGTAAGGAAGTTAACATCTGGTTCAATTGATGAGTATTGATGGTTTTGTGAAATTTTCACTGTATTACCACCAAATGCCCTTTCATCTGTAAAACATAGTAATTGCTTATCAGTTCTTGATGTGATAGCTGCTGTATCTACCTCTAGATAATAGAAATCAATATCAGATTCACCCCTAATAGATGCATTAGCGGGAACTGTAATTACTGTATTAATACCAACAAGAGGCATTCCTGCTGCTTCATAAGTTTGAATGTTTGTACCTACAGCGTGAGGGACTGCAACAGTATCACCTACACCTCTTACAAGAGAAAGTACATCTGTCCCAACAGTATATTGAACGATTTCATTTTCAATAAGTGCTTGTCCTGTAGTTGCTGTAATTCCAGCAAATTTTGAAAATGGTGCAGTGTTACCTATAGAAACTGAGGTACTTTCTGCGGTCATTGCTTCAGTAATCGGAATTAACAATGTATCTGGTTTGACATCTTTGATTTCAACTTTATTGTTTGCTCCATGATGAGCGTGATTAATCTGTAATACTTCAAGAACTTTACCAGAGAATAATTCACCGTTTTGAACGGAATCACCATTGACTGCAACGTTAGATATCACTGCCCTTGTATCATTATTAGTTCCATACTGTACTAGTGCTTCGTTATTGGGGAATTTATCTCCCTGAACATCGGTGAGGAATAAAGTATCAAATGTCGTTGAAATATTTTTAACAGCAAATTTAAATCCAGCACCTCTAATGACTTGAGCGTTTGAATTATCGACAGTTAAAACATCACCAACCTGATAACCAGATCCTACACCATTTATCGCTACAGCAGTAACTGATTCATTGACTACTGTTAAATTAACAGTGCATCCAGTTCCACTTCCAGTAAGAGGTACTGTTGGAACTGCAGTTAGACTGCTAAACGAATACCCAACACCACCACTTATTAGATCACCAGCACCAACTATAGATCCACCGTGACCTTCAATTATACCAGTTACACTGACATCCTCACTATCTGCTGCTGCACCTGTACTTACTTTTCTTCCTATTGGAAGATTAGCAACTGTTCTAGTACCAGAACCATCAATAGCTACTCTTAACTTTCGAGGTAATGAACGAATTGGATTATGTACGAGTAACTGTGTATTGAAATTACCTGGTTCAATTGGACTATTATAGAATCTAACAGTACCACTATCAACAAATTTTGCTTTACGAAGTTTAAATGTTAAATCTTGGTTTTGGCTTGCAGTCCATATTGTACCGTTTTGTGATTTAAATAAACTACCACCAAGATACTGTTTAGATACAACAACATTCTGAACATCTGGTAAATTTGCAGATTTAACAGATTTCTCGCCCATTGTCGAACACCACATTGTGAACTTATCAGAAGATGGTGCTAAGAATACTAAAGCAAATTCTTCATCTGGTGGTAAAAATATTGGTGACTGGAATTTGAGTGTAGTTGGTACAGAAGCATCATCAGATACGTTAATATAATCTGGACTTACAACAATTTCAGCATAATCCTGAACTAGTCTTTCTGTAGGAGTACCTAATTCAACAAATCTTAACTGAACTGTTAATTTAGCACTTGGATCTTTAGATGCAAAGTAAACATCAAATGAAGTTAAGAACGCACCAGTTTCATTTACTCTGAATGACTGTGCTAAAGGATCTCTTCCTCCTCCTCTTCTTCCACCACCTCTTCTACCTCTTCTCCTTCTTCTTCTACCCCCTCTACGTGTTGCTACTGTTCTACTGGTAACTTCATTTCTTGTAGTAACAACTATTTCATTTTCCTTCTCTGGAGGACGAGGTGGATTTCTTACCTGTACGATATTATTTGTTTGTGTTAATACAGTTCCAGTTCCAAGGAATGTTCCAGTACAACTACTTGCTAAAGGAATATCTGATGGTAGTGGTATAGTTCCATCTGCTTGAGATGTTATTTTAAATGTTTTTGTTCCAGAAGTGAATAATGTTGGTGGTTTTGGTGTTTGATTTGCATTTCTAAAGAAGAATGATCCAATAACATCTCCCCAATTATCAGAAAGTAAATTTACATTTGTTACTGATGCAACTGCACCACTTGTTTTTCCTGTTAATTTTGCACCTTTTACAACATATCCAAAATATTTTTCATTATGTGCTAATCCGATACAATCAACATTGAATAATCTTGATGTCGCTGAATAAGTCGATGACGGTGCAGGTCTTGATTGATCATATGGATCAATTATATATTTCTCTACACTTACACTAGGTGAACCTAACGCTGCAGCAACCTCTGGTCTTGATAAATCACCAAACTTGTGATTTGGTTCTTGAGATCTTAATAAACCTATTTCTACTCCATTAAGTTCTACTTTTACATCTTCAAAAACTGTAAAAGTACCAGATGTCATTTGTATTTCAAATAATTTAGGAATAACATCAGGAATTCCACTATCCAAGAAATGATAATGTCTTGTTAGAGGTTTTAATCCACTAGCAAAGTAAGTAACGTTTCTTGATCTCATAAATGGATCAACTTCACTTTCTACTTTAGTACTCTCAATAAAATCTCTTTCCTCCTCATTTCCTTCAAGGACATTTGTAAAACTTCTTTCAACTGTACGAGTAACTGGTGTTGTTGAAGTAGTTGTTGTTCTTGTTTCATTACCAGTACGAGTTGTAGTTGTAGTTGTATTTGTTCTACCTCTAACAGATACATCACGAACAATATTTGATCTTTCAGCCCAAGTATTTCCTGTGGACTCTTTTCTTTTATTATTAATATAAATTGTTCTAGTCCAATTATCTGATGGTGGATCAAGAATGACTAATCCATGAAAAGCAATAACGTTGAATGGATTTACATTTTCTGTTGTAGTTGCCTGTGGATTTTCAATCCAATCTACCTCTTCATATGCTAATGTGATTAAATCACCAGTTTTTTGACAATTTGGATCAGAAAGTTTTAAATTAGAATTTAAATCTGCAGTATTTACATCAATATTGGAATCTAAAGCTAATTCTGGATCCATAGACCAGTAATCTATAGCAGAGTATAATTGTTCGTTAGTTACATCTACATCACATCTTGAACCAGTTTCATTACTAAAATCTATGAAGTCTCTATTTCTAAAATTATATGCGACAAAACCAGTTTTAAATCTGTTAAGACCATCTGCATCTCTTACTTGGAATGATGCTGTTTCTAATTCTAGAGCATTAAGAGATGAAATATTTTCAAGATTTTTAATTCTTTTTTCTAATGAAGCAATATCTCGCATTGTAAATCTGCGATTATCTTTCATTTTTATAAACGCATCTTGTATATCATATAAGTATGGTGGATAAATGATTTCAGCAATCTCCATCGCATCAGTATTAACTGACGGTGTAACAGGATTTTCTGCAGACTCCCCCTCTATTACATCTACATTTTCTTCCTGACCTATGATAACTTTATCAATTCTACCCACATAATAATCAAATCCCATTATTGAGCTTTCATTAGGAGTAATTACAAATGGATTAGATGTCTCAAACGATCTACTGGTAAATGCAAATGGTGAAACATTTGTACTATTTCCAAAATCAGAAAGATCGAATGGTTTAACCCTTGGTCGATAATCTATGATATCTGATGCAGGGATTTGACCTGCTAAAATAGGAATATCTTTTTTATATCTCTCTGCAGTGTAAGAATTAACTGTATACACATCACCAGGTATGCCACCTTGAAACTGATCGAATATTATCAATAACTTTTTAGAGGGTGTTCCTGCATTCGCATTTCTAATAATTTTAGAATAGTCGCAGTATTGTAATTTATGACCCTTATCTAAAGTATAATTAGTTGTTCTATCAATAAAATTACCAACAGTTACACCTTGTAGAATTGTTTCTATATTTGATTCCTCAAAGTTTATTAATTCACCTACTGTAAATTGATTTCCATTTAAGTATACAAAATCAACAGTATTTGCAGTTCTACTTACAATTTGACCTATCGCACGACTATCTTTACCAATAATTTTTTCACCAACTATAGAATCAGTATTTAATGCTAATCCTGAAATAAATGTTAGTTTATCTAAAACTGGAGTGTTTGTGTCTTTAGACTCATATATTGCTACGATATTTACAACATCAGGGACATTTAAAGATATTTCTTCATCTTCAACTCTCATTCCATAATTAGATGTTGTTGTAAGTCCACTATTAATTGTGTTTACTCTTGATGTTCTAGTTACTTCAAGTGTTTGACTTCTGACAAAATCTTTTGTTTTGCTTGTTGTTCCTAATTTTTTAAGTGTTACATTAACTACAGCAGCACCACTACTTTTAGATAGACCACTAAAGGTAACAGTTTCCCCTCCATTAACAATACTAAACTGGTCATCAGTTAATGTTTCTGTTGTTCCATCTGGATAATGTATTGAATATCTTTCAGCATCGAATGGTTCAAAAAATACACTTGTAATACCAACCGAAGTTGTTAATCCAACTGATGAATTGAATGAAATTGTATTACTAGTAATATTTGCAGCTCCACCAGTTATTTGTCTACTAATAATCAAATTAGAGTCAGATAGATTTACGTTACTTACATTAGGTTTTGGTAACTCCCCAAAAATCCCTGATTTTTCAAGATTTAATACTCTTGGAACTTTTACTTTAAATGTGGATGTTGTTGTTTTATTTGTTGCAACTGTTCCACCAACATTAATACCTGCAACACTTGTTGTTGTTCCTAAAGTTAATGTTTTACCTTCAGTTGATATGTCAATAACTTCATTAAAAACAGGAACTGATGACTCACCATCACTGAATGAAATAATTGAACCTGTTTGTATACCAGCGTTTCCTGAAAAATTACCATTTACAACAGTAGCAGCACTACCAACAATATTAAGTGTGTCATTCAAAGAAAATCCAGTCAACACACGATCATATAATACTGTATCAGCACTAAAATCAGTCAATAATCCACTGTTAAGTGCATTTGCATCTTGGAATACTGATTTTATATCATCAATCGTATAAAAAACTATTTCTTTTATTGATATTTTGTCATTAGACTCTACTTCATCAAGTATTATTTGTTCTCCTCTTATAAATCTACCCGTTGTCTGTGATACAGAAATTTCATTAGCACCTGATGTACCAGCATTTTCAGCAACATATCCAATTGCTCCACTTGAAAGACCTCTTATTCTTGAACCCTGAAGTACTTTTACATTATCAAATTCAGTACATTTTAAAATTATAAATGTCTGAATATCGTAAAGATATAAATCAAAACTTGTTGTTTGATCCTTGTAAGTATCATCGGTTAATGAATAATAATAAACTCTTGCTTCACCTACTTTAGGTCCACTAGCTGCATTGCTACTACCTTTTCTATCACCATGAAGTTGAATGGTATTTGAACTTGACCCACCTATGTTTATATTTGGAACTCCCTGTACATTATTAACTCTTATCAAACTACCCATTTCAAATGGTATAGACGATGAATTGACTCTCAGTGTTTTTCTTGGTTTGTTAACATCTAATATTATAGAACCAGGAAGATCTACGTCAAAACCTTTTACATACGCTCTACCTGGTGATAATTTAAGAGCCAATAAATCTTCATTAGGAATTAATCTGTTATCATCAGTTAATCTATCTGCTGTAAAAAGTCCTTCATTTCCTATCTCATCATTTAAAGATTCTTGAAGTTCAATCCTAAATGGTTCTACTGAGTAATCACCTGATTCATCAAATGTTCTTTTTGCAAAATACTCTTTTATTTTGCTGTAAACTGAATCATCTTGAAGTCTTTTTATCTCACCCTCATCTGTTCTCATCAATTCTACGAAGTTTGTATCTTCATAGTCTGTTAAAGATTTTTTAGCAAGTTGAACAGAAATTTTAAATCTGTCAGCACCTGGTGCAGCAAAGTTTGTAAAACCTTTTGCGTTATCATATAAAGATGAATCATCATTTGAGTTAATTATTTCCTCTGAAACATCAAAACCTACTCTATATGATGGTTGATTATTATATGGATCTAATATCAAGAGTTGAGAACTTACATCAACAAAAGCACCACGAATAAAATATACACCTGTACTTATACCAAAAGCAGAACCAGTTGCAGTTGCATTATCCGAAACTAAAGTAAGTATTGTCTCTCCAACTGATAACGTTGTATTTCCATAAGTAAGTGGTTCCTCCAATATCAATACTTCACTATCAGGGAAAGCACTACTTTCACCTGATGTTCCTGATTGAATATATTTAATAAAAATTGTTATTTTTTCTACACCCTCTGCTGGAGGTAATATAAAATTCTTTATTGTTGCAACTATACCTGAATTTTGTCCTCTTACTCTTATTCCTCTTCCACCATTAGCTGCAATAATATCGCTCAAGTAAATTGATACATCAATGCCAAGATGTGTTTCATTTACTTTTGCAGAAAAATAGGTAGTATCAAGTTCAATGTTACCTGGTATAACCATTGAACCTTCTTTAAATATGTGCTTACCAAAAGCCTCAACTTGATTTTGTAAAAGAGATTGTAAACCAGTTAATTCTCTTGCTTGAACTGGATAACCAGGTTTAAACAATATCTTATAAAATTGATCGGCTTTATCAAAGTCATCAAAATAAGGTGATATATTTAAGTTAGTCTTTTGTGGCATTTTTAGAATTCGAGTATGATTTTAATGTCTTCCTTTTGACGAGAATTTCTGACAATTGTAGGTCTATTATCCAAATAAATCGTTTCTCCTGACCCTTTATTTATCTCAGTATCAGAGAGACCTGAAATAAAGTTTACACCTAAGTTAATTAATTTATTACCGTCAGGGTTTGTTGTGATTCCTGAAAAATTTCTAGAAATAGCTCCAGCAAAACTTGTTTCCTCACCTTTGATATCATTTGAACCTGCTCCTGATTCAAAATTGTAGATTCTACCAGAAGTTGATATACCAGCATAATCCTCATGACTTAAAAATGTACGGTTAAAATTTAATGAACGATCTCTAAAATATTTTAAAACTTTAGTTTCAGAATCAAAAGAGGCAACATACGCACTTGCTTCTTTACCAGCGTTTGGAGGTTGAATTAGAACTTGTCTTATCTCCTCACCTACATTTGGTTTTCCAGAAACAGTATCAAACTTAATTGCTTGTAATGAAGAGAAAGTGTTATCAGTATATGTCACTGACGTTCCAACTTTTGTTGGATTTTTTACAATACCAACTTGTGAAAATTTTGTATCAATAGGAAAATCTTTTGTTGAATCATCAAATCGAGCATAGATAATTACTTTATCAGTTCCTAATTCAGTGTAAATATCAGAACCATGTCCTAATTTAGGAGGAATTATTGGAATTAACTTGGCACGGTCAGTAGATGTGGTAACACCGCTACTTAGTGTACCTAAATCAACAATACCGTAACTATAACCTGATCCTCCAGAACTTACAGTTACATTAGTAATAGTTCCATTTACAACATCGACTCTTGCTTTAGCTCCAGTTCCATCACCAAGTATCTCTACTTCTTGACTTAATCCATTAGCGTAATCTGCTCCAGCTCTGTCAATGTAAACGTGTTTAATTTGATTTAAATTTACAGAAGAATTACCATTTTCACGAACTGATCTAATTTGAGAATCTTCACTTGTACCCCAATTATTGGGAACAGTAATGAATTCAGTTGAATCAAATTTAATAATATCACTAGGTGATACGGTAAAAAGATATTTCCAAACATATCCATCACCACTATTTCCTGCTTTTGATGGTTCTAAATCTGTGAAGGTTGGTTCATCTTGAGATACGTTTCCAAGTGGTTTATCTCCTGTTGATCCATTATCAATACAAACATAAACCTTAAAGTCGGAATTAAGTACGTAGTAGTTCGCATCATATAACCTATTTGCACCTGTTAATGGACTAGGATTTTCGACACTATAATCATCTCTGTAAATTTCATATCTACTACCTGCTACCCAATCCACTCTTCTTATAATTCTCCTTATATTAGCTGATGATACTTTTTTACCATACATCATCGTATCACCTGCATGTCGTCTATATGAAAAACTATCTATAGGTGCTGGAGTTCTAGTGTCCCATCCTAAAGATCTACCATATCCCACTAAAGTTTCGTCAGGAGTACCTGCTGGATTTGGTAATCCAATAAAAACGTAATATGAATTATTAGTATTTTCTACTGACTCAACAAAATTGTTAGCATTCAGAATTCTAAATTGATCAGTAATTATCGCTGACATTGTTAATTAACTTTTTCTTTTTATTTATAGAGGTAATTGAATCATAATCCAAACACCCTTATTGCACCAGTTGATCTTAGACCTCTGAGTGAACTTTGTGTGTAGTTCTTTCTCTGAATAGTTGGGAAAGTAGTTAAACCACTATTAACTGTCAAACCAGTCACACCTATTGAAATAGGATTATCTGATCTCGTAGCGTTAAATATTCTACCCCAACTAATAACCCCTAATTCAGTGCTTATTCCTGGTGCACTAGGATCGAAATTACCTGTTTGGGCGATTCCTAAAACTGATGATGAACTATTTGTATGAATGTTACAAGTAATCTCACCGTTAAACGCACCATCATCAGATACTGCATGGACTTTGTAAATATTATCAACAAATGTTGTTCCTATGGCAACTATTGATGAATCCTGACTGTCAACCGATGTTACAGCTGATCCAACTTTTGTATCTTTTATGAAAACTGGATAACCAACAATGATTGGTTTACCTGATATCTGCTCGTCTGATCTAAAGAAGAACTTAAGTGCTAATGGATGACCGCCAGTACCAGTCGTTGTAGTAATACCAGTAATAATTCCAGTAAATCCCTCTATATTACTAATCTCTGTAATTTTTTCAGTTTCAAATTCAGGTAAGTCAATTATTACTTGTGGAGGTGTGGTGCTTGTGTAACCCAATCCTTGATTTACTACATTAATTGCATCTATAGATCCATTATTAATAGTTGCTGTTGCTGTTGCTGTGCTTCCGATTCCAACTCCAATAACAGGTGGAGCACTAATTTTTATAGTAGCAGTCGCATATCCACTACCTGCGTTTGTTATATCAAGAGATGTAATTGTTCCTGCAGAGGATACAATCGCTGTTGCAGACGCACCAACATTTATTTCACCCGAAGTTACAAGAGCGTCAACACTATTATATGTTAAATTATATCTATCTGCTAAAGGAATGTGTGTTGTTTTTTCATAGAAGAAAGATCTCACATCATCTACAAAAATTCCATTTAAAGGTGTACCATCATCACCTGAATTTATTGTAAAATCTCCAATAATTTTAGCAGTTGGATAAATTTGTGGTTCTAATATTTCTCTTGACTTATCTATTTTTTTACCATTTAAAATTATATCAACTTTTTGTTTAGTCCATCTGACTGGTTTGTCATTATTTTCATCAATACCCTGACCTGTATAGATATCAGTTTCTACAAGTTTTGCTCCAAGTAATTCTTTTATGGTTCTTTCATTCCTTTGTGTAGTAGTGAATCCAACAGGGTGTTTAAACACTCTTAGTTCATCACCAACTTTAATTGTTTCTTGTATATCTGCAGTATCAATATCTACACCATCTTGACCTTTGTAGAAGAAGATATCTACCTTAGCTTCTGGTCTAGGTGGTTCAATGAAATCAAATGTAGTTCCTCCTTGGAATTGATAAGCTTCACCAGGTTTTTGAAGTACACCATTAACAAATATTAATAGAACTGCATTCATATCAATTAGTTGAGATCTTGAATTATTCAAATCTTTTTCAAAACTTAAAAGTTGTCCGTTAAAGAATAATGGGAATCTTTTGCTTATTCCGTCTTGTAAATTTTTTATAGAATCAATAAAATCTATTTCTCCAAACTGTTGTGCTGAAAATCTATCGGAAAAGGTTTCAAGTACTTCTAATTCAAATTCTTGAATTGGTTGACTTAAATGTGCTGCAGTAACTAGACCAACTGGTTTAAATTTATCACCAATTTTAAATGAATGACCCGATCTGGCAATAGAGAATTTAGAAATTTCAAAAGTAGTCGAACCAATACCTACAGTTGTGGAAGCAGCACTTACTTCAACATCAACTAATAAATTAGAACCAGTGACAGTTGTTGGACCAATTCCTCGTCTAGAAACACCAATTACAGGTATATTATCGTAATTTGGTTCTGGTATTATAATTTCTGGATTTACGTAACTTGTACCAGCAGAAACAATTGTAAATGCAAGTGTTCCACCAACACCAACAGAAGCAGTTACAACAGCACCGCTACCCGCACCTCCACCAACACCTGCGTTTAATGTTATTGTGTTAATAGTAGTTGCACCAATACCAGTTACAATACCTGCAATAGGATCTGAATTTGGGAAACTAGTTTTTGATACTGCTCTTGGATATGGGTGATCTGAGAAGAAATTATCCTTAGAACACTTAAATACTAATCCACCAGTGTCAATGCCAACTGAATCACTTGTTGTAAATGTATGATTTGGAATTGTTAAAATTAATTGACCTGTATGAGAAGTGTATACTGCGTTAGTGGCTGTAAATGAATCACCAGCAAAACTTCCTTTCTTAATCGAACCGATACCAGAACTTACAAATCTATGTTCGTATGCTTGATCTGTAACTCCAATTGCAACTGAACCACCACGATATCCAGAACCAAATGTAAGATCTTCAAAGAACTCGAATGCATGTCCACCACCTTGATATGTGTGTGGAATAGTGCTTGCACCTGCCTGAACTTCAAATGTTCTTTCAGATACAATACCTACTAAGAATAATGGTCTCTCGTGGTCTTGGAAGATTGTTGTTGTTACTCCTACATATCCACCACCACCAATTGTTTTAACAGCGTCAGCATCAGCAGAATCAAATGTGTGAACATACTGGTCACTTGGAGCAGACGCACCAACATTTATTTTAAATGTATTTGTTGTAGCATCACTTACTGTTAGGTATTGGTTCGCAGCAGGGTCAGTTGCACGAGGATAACAATGAACTGTTGCATTACTATCTTTATCACAAGTGAAGCAAATACCACCAGTTTTAAGAATTACTGCATCACCATTTACTAAACCGTGGTTTGCGATTGTTAATACTAAATCACCATTAGCAGGATCGTAAGTTGCATTGGTTACTGTGCCAACTACAGTTTTCGGACATACAAATTCTAAACCCTTAAGTTTAACTGTATTAGGTCTCTCAAGTGCAAATCCATGAACCTTATCTGTTGTAACTGTAATGATACCTGTAATATTATCATACGCTGCAGTTTGAATGCCAAGATTAAATCCTGAAGATGTGGCAATACCAACGACACTTGTTATCCCACCAGTGGCATCTTTAAATGCTTTTACTTTTGCACCTTGTAGTGGAGCATATCCCAATCCTGGTGTTGAACCCAATGAAACAATTATTCCACCTCTTGGAACTTGATTCTGATTTATATCAAATTCAGAAACCATTTTATCACCATTTTCCGAAGTGATGCCAGTAAACTCTACTGTAGAGATACCAGCAGTTGAATCAGTTATAAATTCGTAATTATTACCTGCATTATTAACAGTTAGTGGAGTTTGGAATATACCATTAATGAATACAACTCCGTTTCCAAGACCAACACCTGAGTGTGTATTTGCTCCACCAACAGTGAGTGTATAAGTCTTACCGATACCTGTAAAGTTGTCAGATATATCATCAAACAACATATTAGTTGTATAATCACTTCTTAAGAATGTTCTACCGCTAAATTCTGCTTTATCAAAAGGTTGATTAGTTTCATCTCTTCTGCTACGTGTATTTCCTTTTGGAGGGTCAGAGAAGAATACTGTACTATCAACTATGTTAAATGCACCTCTATGCAATCTTGCTACATCATTTGCAGTATGTGTTGTCTGAGCTATTCCTAATTGACCTCTCTCAACTTTAACAACTGGTAAAGTAGCAATACCAGCTGCAACATCAGATGACTCATTTATAATACCTGTGGGAGTGCTTGAAAAACCAACCTCAAGAATTTTTACAAATTCATCATTTATTTTCAAAAATTCACCTGCTCTTATAGAGCTTATACCACTTAATACAAATTGTGATAATCCAATTCCAACAGTGCTATTATGAGTAAATCCATCAAATACACCTAGTGTGTGAGAAATTGATGTAAATGTAATTGGTTGTTGAACTACACCATCTAATCCAATCAGAGTTTTAGTTAACTGTTTTGTCATAGCTAACTTATGTGAGTTTCCACTGCCTAGTGAACCACTTACTCCAGTAAATGTTACAGCAACACCAGTTGTTATAAATTCAGGTCTTGTATATAATTCAAAATTGTCTTCATCTATAACTTTTGCAAAAACAGTGCTAGGAAGAATGTCTGTTACGATACCAGAGATATTTTCTGTGGCACCAATTGAAACTGCAGTTCCTGCTACACCTATGAATGTTGAACCAGGTGTATATGTAAGTTCCTCATTAGTGTTGAAGAAATGACTCGGTAAAGTTATAACATTTGTAATTGTACTAATTGTTCCTGTATTAGATGGATTAAATGTTTTGGAATATATTGGAACACCATTGTTTGTTAATAAGAAATCTTTCTTATCAGCTCTTAAACCACTAGCACCATCATAAGTTGATAAGAATAATTTTTGATCTACAGTGCCATAAATTAAATTAGGTGGGTTATTGCTAAAATCACTATCAGTATATAATACTTCATTGTATGATTGTACTTCTATTAATGAATCAAATTCTGCATCTGGATAAAATCTTAAGTTAATATCATTACCAACTATCTCACCTCCAAATGTACCAATACCTGTAGTTGAACCAGCAGATACGAATGGATATTGAATTGTGACTATATCATCTAAATCTCTAATTGATATAATTTGATGAACTGCAGATGTCTCACCACAAGAAACTCTTACAAGAGATTTTACTGTACTATCTAAATTTTTATTAATTGTATTGTATGTTATTGGATTTGTTGTTCCAGTTGCATACTTCGATTCTAATCTGGCACTTCTTTCTGCACCAGCTGGTTGACCCGAAACTAAAAAGCGATATGTTCCTATACCAGATTCTGTTGAACCTAAACCAACTACATTAGCTCTAACCTCTAATGGATTAACTCTATCATTTTCTATTTGTAATTTTACTAAATTATTTTCAACCTTTGCAGTAATAATACCCACAATACTACTACTTAATCCAGATGTTGTATCTACATATGTCTCCGCAATTGTTGTATCAGTCCCATCAAAATCAACTATAACCTCACTATAATTAATTTCCTTTGATATGGAGTCCTGAACAAATATATTTGCATAAAGTGAATTAAAATCATAGTCTGGAACCTCTAATACCGTTGAAGTTACTACACCAACAGTTGTTGTTCCAACTCCTGTATTATGACCTGTTAAATCGATACTTCCAATAGTATTTGTTCCAATACCTGCTAAATCTGTATTAAAATCAATTTTTAATATTTTTATATTGTGGTCTCTTGAAAATTTTTCAACTGGTTCAAATAATAAATTTTTTGTACCGTTTGTTGTAATTTCAGTATTGAAATCACCTAATTTTTGATTTGTAAAATCGGTTGATTTTTCAAGAATAAATGCATCTTTCTCAGTTGTTAATGTAACTAATTCTGTAAATTGAGTATCAACTGTATCTGGATCAACTATTTGAATTAAATAACGTCCTATTTCATCTGTTAAAGGTTCGATGGTTGTAGTAAAACTTTCAAACCCTTCACTAGAAAAAGTATCACTGATATCATCATGAAGTAATACTCTGTTGGTTTTACATCTAGTAAAATCAGTCAGTGTTCTATTTTTGAGAGTAAGGAATTTAGAATTATCATTCCTTGTAGCAAAATCTCTTACCAAATCAAAATTATTAATTGCATCTACTCTTTGTTTATCTTGTATTTCGAGAACATTTGCAACATCTAAAACAATAGATTGATTTGATTCTGCAGTTTCTCCAATACCAACTGGAATTTTAGATAATACTGAGGTATCAGCAAAATTTTTCAATCCAGATGGATGAGTAAGACGATTTACGGGATTCACAAAATCATTCCATCCGATTGGACTTTTTATGGTATATGAAAGATTTTGATAATAATCATTATCAGGTATTACTTGATAATCCTCATTTAATTTACCAATATCATCTAACCAACCATATTCTTGTCTATTTGAAAAGTCAGTTTTGAATTTAGCTTGATTATCATTTAAGGATGTGATTTCAGCTGATACACCACTTAATCGACCTACAATTCTATCACCAACCTTTAACTTAGATTTACCATCTATTTTAATATAATCATTTCTAACTTCACTTATTTTTAAATCAGTTACTACATTTCCGATTATAAGTGTTTCATTTAATTCAAATACACCTCTTTTTATGACAGGTTCGATGACTGGTAAATTTTTTCTGTTTATTAAACTAGCATAACCTGACTGGAAAGTTTTAGCAATACCAGGATTTGTAGTAACACCCGCTAAACTAAATTGTAATATGGACTGAGTTCCAGCAGAATAATCTGTAACTTCAAAGAATTGGAAATTGTAATCAACTGAATTGTATCCTTCCCCTTCGACTATAGTAGATGAAACACTGCCACCCTGTGTTGCTCCTATACCACTCTCTCCTACCCTTTGTATACCTTCAATGAAGATTTCATCACCTACTGCAAATGGTTGCTCGTCAAATCCATTTATAGGGGTTTCTAGGAAACAAGTAACGACTCCAGAATTACTAGTTATTACAGAATTTATACCTACACCATTTGAGTTGTCTATTGAAATTACTTTATGTACTACTGAATCTAACCCATATATTGGTGATATTACTTTAACTTCCGATACTTTTTGATTTGGTGCTATTGCTTCTAGAGAAACTTCATCTACAACAGTATTTGAAACAGGATTGAATAAAATCAGATTAGGAGCATTTGTATATTCTGATCCACCACTTATTACTTCAACTGATTCAATTACATCAAGATTATCAATACCAACAACAGAGGGAATAAATGCCTCTGGGCTCAAAGTTTTATCAGAAGAATATTCATAACCAATATCTACGATTCTAACTTTTTTAATTCTTCCAATGTCTTTAGAATATGCTTTTAGATTTGCATCAGATCCATTTGTACTATTGACTTTTAAAAATTCAGGTAGTTTTTTATAATTAAAACCTCTAGATATAATATTAAAATTCTTTATAGAACCTTCAACTGTGGTTGCTTCGGTGGAGTATTCCAATTTTTCACAATCACTATTTGTATATGATAAAAATTCAGGGAATCTGGGAGAGATATCAAAAGTATCATCAGTAACGTTAAATATTTCATATTCTCCATTATACACACTATCAACAAATTTTATTTCAGAATAATTTGATACTTCTGTATCAGCAGTGCTTATAAACCCACCTTTTGTTAAACCATAATATAATGTATTAGGTGCAGAATTAGAATATTTAACTTTTAAAGTTGCACCGATTGGATCAGTATTATTTGTACCTATTCCAATTGTACCTGCAACACCAACATTAAAATTAGTCGAGTCTTGAGAACTAATATATTCATTTGTTAATTCTCTGTCATAAAATAATTTAAAATCAAAACCTGCTAAAGTCGTACTTGATAAACCAAAACCTAGAACTGAATTTTTAACTACTTCTATTTTGGGGTTAATTAATGCTATTGACTGATTTCCACCAGTGTTAGATACAATGTCTACTACTCTTACAGGATTTGAATTAATATCAATAATTGTCTCTGCGAGTGAGAATTTGCTTCTACTTATTTTATTGACAAAGTAAGTTCCAGTTGTCAAACCAGTAGCTGAACCATCATAAAATATTTTATCACCAGTTTCAAATCCATGATTAGTAATATTAATATGATTAGTTTCAACATTAGAAGCAGTAAATGATATTGGATTTACTAATAATTTTTCATAATTTGAATTAAATATGACTGATATATTTGCAGTAGTTCCAATCCCTACATTCAGATTTGGTATTACTTCAAGATTAATTACATCCTTCTCTACGAGATTATGTGTAGTTGTATTTGCAGCAGATACATTTGTAGATACTCTAGTTGTAATTTGATCTATTGTACCAGTTACCTGATTATGTGTTGGTTCAAAATAATAAAGTGATGATGAAATACCAGAGATACTACCTCTTGAGAAGAAGAATAATCCTTCGCTAGTGCTACCTATACCTACTCTTGTGGTTACAAGACCTATATTATCTGGACCTTTGTCAATAACATATACTTTAGTTGAATTTTGTCCTGTAAATGGTAATTTAAATTGTTGTTGTAATGGATTAGTTGATACATCAAATCTATTTGCTCCATTTCGTTTGTTTAAAATAAGTTCTTGACCTGTGCTAAACGGATGATTTGGAATTCGTATTGTTCTTATGGGAATTGAAACTGTTGTTTTCAAATCACCAATAAATGTATCAACATCTATCGCACCACCAACAGTAGTTCCTACTCCAACTGATTGAGCTGGATTAAAATAAACTAACTCATTTAATTGTGATTCAAATCTAGTTGTTTTTACAGGTAATGTAATACTATTATTTAAAATATCGACATTACTTCCAGCAGTATGAGCTGCTCCAACATTTCTAAAAACTCTAATAACGTTATTTCCTTCAAAAACGTTTAAAACTCTGACTATTTCTTCATTTGTTGCATCTCCTGAAGCAATTCTTATAGAAGAACCTATTGCTACCGTGGGTATACTTGATACAGTTATATCTTCAATGAGTCCTGCTGAAGCTGATTGCATTGTTGATAAAAGTGTAATTCTAGATGTGCTTACACCTACTTTAAATGTGTCTGTTAAATTTACTATTGAAGTGCTTAAACCTGATATTGATACACAGGTTTGATCCTTTATATCCAACAATGGGAAGAAGCTAACCTTGACTCGATTTTTATCTAACCACTCAAAAACTGCTCCTTCATAAGAAGATATTGATGTGTCTATTCTTGATATTCCAATACCTACTATTTCACTAACTTCTGCTCTAAATCCAGTTCCATTAGTCGCTTCATCATTAAATTCAGTTAAATCTCCAACTTTGTAATTTTGCCCTGAATTTAATATTGTGATTCCGTCAACACTACCCTTAGTAACAGATTCAATTTTAGAAATTTGTCTTATTTCTTCATATGACTCTACAATAAAATCACTACCAGCAAATTTTTCATCAACAGCATATGGGAATGTATTTCTTCTTATATTTGTGCTATTGAAATCAAAATCATGATTTAGTATTTTATTTTCAGTGATTAGTGGAGAACGATAAGTATTTCCTATAAAATACGGATATTCTCCCTCAAGTTTATTAGTTTGAGTCCCTACTCCAACAGTTGTAAAGTATGCATATACCCCATTAGGAAATTCTGGTGTTTTTCCAAATCTTCCGTTATGGATATCCAAATCACCTGACTCGTTAAATACATAATCTTCAACAAAGAATCCACCAGCGTATCCGTTTGGGCGATTATTTACACTATTTGAATTTAAAATATATGATGACTCTATTATCTTTAGAGGAGAGTTTATATCATCTGGATCTGTATAACCAAAAGGACCATAAATTGGATTACCATCATAAGCCCAACCTATAATTGGAGAGTGTCCTGTAATTTGATTAAATTCACCATTAGCAAGTAGACTGAAAGTTTCTTCAAATCTACTAGCTATTTCTTGTGAATAACCTACAATACTAAATCTTAAAGTATCATTTTTTGTTGATAAGAAGGAATCGCCAAACCTACTAGCATTATTTAAAGTTAAAGATCTGACCCTTGCATTGAATTTAGCATTTTTACCTCTTGAAAATGCTCTTACCTCAGTAGTTGCTGAATCATATCCTATACCAGTGTTTAGAACTTTAGCTTGTATTACTTCACCATTTTCAATAATAGGTCTTACAACAGCACCTCTTCCTACTCCAGTCGATGTTACCTGAATGTCAGGTGCTGAATTATACTCACTACCTCTATTAGTAACTGCAACACTTTCAATTCTACCGTTTACGATGATAGGTTTAAATTCAGCATTTTTTCCGTTCTGAACTGTTACATCAGGTGTAACTTCTTTATCAAGTATTTCTGAACCGTAATTTGTTCCTTCTTCATATAAATATCCACCTAAAATTTTACCAGTAACAATCGGTGTGATGACTACATCTCCTGTTACAGTTGAACCATATGAAACATTAATGTTAACTTTGATTTTTGGATATTCAAATATTTGTAGTCCTTGTCCTACTGATTCAAAATTTACATATTTACCTCTATCATAATCCTCTGTGGACGTTGCACCCACACCTGCATTTGCCAACTGAAAGGAATCATCAGTTAATTTTCTGACAATATATGATGTTGTTGTAGATAAACCTTGTATTGCTGTTGTCTCTGCTGAATATTCAATAATCTCTCCACTATTAAATCCATGATTCTTGAAATTGATTGTGTTTAATGATGTGGATATTCCAGATGTTTTAACTCTTAATTTGCGGTGAGTATATCCAGATCCCTGCTCTATTACTTTAATTGCAACTAATGTATTTCTTCTTTCAGTTCTAAATCTATGAATACCACTTGCAGTGGTGTCTGATGAAAGTCCAACTGTATTAATACCTGTTGCACCAAATAATGCGTCCGCTGCTGTATTGAATAACCTAACAGTTGATGTATTTACAGATCTAATATAATAAGGATCTCCATCAGAAAGTGTCCCTGAAGACGTATTTGTTGATTCGTATGCAGTCCCTATACCTAAAGGTGCGTTCCCATTTGAATTATAGTAAATGAGTTGTCCATTTTCTAAATTATGTCTAGTTGTAAAGGTAATTGTTTCATCTTGAATGTCAACTCCACCGTTAAAAAATATATCTCTACTATCAAACTCTAAAAATCTATTTCTTTCACCTAAAACAGGTTTTAATATACATCCAGAACCATTACCTCCAGTTAATGAAATGTTTGAAATGTCTTTGATATCAAAATCTTGTGGGTCAACAAGACAATCTACCACTTTACCTTGAACTATTGGTTCTATTTTTGCATCAATACCACCTGCTAAGTTCGAGTCAACATTTATTACTGGTGGATTTATTACGTCATAACCATCACCTTCGTTTATTAAATCAACAGATGTGAGAGGACCATAAAAAATTTGATTGTCTGAAATTGGAGATCGAATTTGCACTCCATTAATTAACAACCCAATATCATTGAATGGTGTTTCTTGTTCTGATGGAACAACTAAATTTTGACTTAAAGGAAATTTTCTTAATATTTTATCAGGTTCTAATGAACGACTTGCATGTTTTTTTAAAATAAATTTATGAGTATCAGAGGTTGTTGTACCAATACCAACTTGCACCGTAGATGCAGTGCCTATTTGAGAAATGGATTCATATAATTTTATTTTTGTTATTTTAGAATTGGAGTTAGGGATTACTGGATCTATGTAATAAGTCCTACCATTTTCTAATCCTATCAATGGCACATCATCTGTTTCATAAATTATTTCATCACCCTGAATAAATTTAATATCTCTCTGTTTTATTGGAAAATTTATAAAACTGTACTTTTCAGTAAAAATATTATATCCATCAAATTTAGTAGTATCACTACCATCCGAAAAAGTTTCTTCTACAACGTTAGTTGTAATTGGATAACTTGGAAGTGAATTAGAGGCAACATATCCAAATTTATTATCATCAACGTATACAGATAACGTATCTGCTATAATATTTCCATTACCTTCTTTGAGAGGCACACCTGTGCTTGATGCTTTATTATCAGCTCTACGAATATCATATAATTGATTTGGAAGTTGAGTAAAATTTGATATATTTCCAGCGGTAAAGGAGTGTGTAGCTGAGGTTATAGATTTTACATCACCAGATCCTTCTCTTGAATTCTCATTTCTCTTAAGAATTTCAAATCTATCACCTTCCTTTAAATATGCTTTGTCAATTGGTGTCTGTAATTGAAATTCAGCACTTGAGATACCAACTTGAAATCTTGTACGAGTATTATAAATCCAAGAATTAGCAAAAATTTGTTTATAACTTTCACCATCATTTTCTATTTTTTCACCTACATTTTTTACAAATATATTTTCATCTTCATTTACTAAGTTAACATCTGTTACTGGAATCAAATCTGATATTACACCTGTGATTCTTAAATCTACTCTTTTAGATAAATCTCCATTTTCAAATCCAAATATTGTTTCATCATCTCTAATATCATCACCAGTATTAATACCAACGTTTATACCACTACATCCAAAGAACTGATTTATTGATTTTGAAGTGTAATTTATTGATGTATTTTTTCCACTAATGAGAGTACCTGTTGCACCAAATCCAACAGTTGAATCTACATCTATTATTGTTCCACCTGCATGTATTCCGTTGATTAATTTTGTTTTACCAGGCACCTTAAATATACCTTGAATCAAATCTCTATCACTAAAACCTACAAATAAAGCAATCTTATAATAATTCTTTCCTTCTCTTTTAATGATTTCAACTTCTGATACTGATGCACTAGTTGAAGTATCAGTTGATTTAAATATTGTCTGACCAGTTAAGTTTTGAGGTTCACCACTACCGATAACATCAGCTACGATGACCTCACGACGTATAAATTCTGCATCAGATGGTTTTATTAAGTTACCCTCTAAGTCAATAACTTTTGCATTAACTCCGTATAATACTTTAAATAATATATTTACTGATTCTTCAACACCTTTAGATTGAT